>Ga0233432_10003723_pt1 | contig 13689 bp, 11 predicted proteins | sample SI_122_August201_6_FD_179870 | JGI IMG/M metagenome (GOLD analysis project Ga0233432, IMG submission 179870) | Seawater microbial communities from Saanich Inlet, British Columbia, Canada - SI_122_August2016_10_MG | ecosystem: Environmental > Aquatic > Marine > Inlet | place: Canada: British...
CGTCAGCTATAGCTGACGCAGGCCAAGGGGCCATCCTGAACCAGCAAGATGGACCTATATTCTACCGGGAACTGGCCCCTTTTTACTCCGCGATTGACATGTGTGCTTATCGGCTCGACAGGCGATAACGTGATCGAAGGCCTTGCTGGCCAGGATGACATTCGTGGCGGCGAAGGCGTGGACACGGTTGAATATGATAATCTCAGCGCCAGTGTGCGGGTCGATCTGCGCAGTGGCGGTGCTGATAAAGGCGTTAATGGCAGCGATGACCTTCAAAGCATAGAGAATGTGGTCGGGTCCGACTTCGGCGATCTTATTGTCGGATCCACTGCCGAAAACCGGATTGAGGGCCTTTGCTGCAATGACCGCCTTGTTGGCCTTGCCGGCAATGACCGGATGTTCGGCGGATCTGGGAACGATGTTCTGTTCGGCAATAGCGGCAACGACGTCCTTCAAGGCGGTGCCGGGAATGACCGATTAATCGGTGGCTTCGGTGATGATGTCATGACGGGGGGCCTTGGGAACGACACTTACTATGTCGACAGTTCAGATGACTTGGTATTTGAGAATTCAGGTTCCGGGACGGATACTGTAATTATCGCCCCTGGAGCGTCTGTAATCGCCTTCGCCAATGTCGAGATATTTGTTCTAGATTTTGGGCCGGGCCAGAACGGCACGCTGAACGGGCTTGCAGGAGCGGAAACGCTTATAGGCGGTAGCGGTGATGATTTATTACGTGGCAATGCCGGTGATGATGTCCTCATTGGGTCCGGTGGTGATGATCTGTTGAACGGCGGTGCCAATAACGACGTACTGAAAGGCCATGCGGGCTCTGATCTCATTCTTGGCGAAGACGGCAATGATGTGATTATTGGCGGTTCTGGAAATGATTCTCGGATTGACAACGAGACTGGCGACGTTCTGTCCGGGCTACGGGGCGGCGCAGGTATTGACCGGATCAATGGTCAATCGGGCGATGATATCATTGAAGGAGGCGCAGGCGGCGACCGTATTATTGGCGGCTCGGGTAATGATCAGCTGGTCGGTGGGCTCGTCGATGCTGGTGGCGATGGCGCGGAGGACAGGTTCCTTTTCTCAAGCGGTAGTGGCCTGGACATCATCTTTGACTTCGAAGATGGGATCGACAAAATTGATTTCCGTGGCCTGAACTTGGAAACGGGCCTGTTCCCAACTTTTGCCCCGCTCGCCTCTGTGATCAGCGAAAGCGACGGCAATGCGGTCATATCCCTCGGCGGTCAAAATGTGATCACGCTATTAGGTGTGACCGCAGCTCAATTGGACGCTACGGACTTCATTCTCGTTGACCCAGGCCGTGGTACCGATGGTTAGGCAAAACTTAAACGTCGGCCTGTACGGCATTCTAATAGTCAGGCTCTGATTTGAGCTAAGGTAGTCAGGCAGGTTCTGGATGATACCGCTTCGTGCCATCTGGCATGTATACCGTGTCACGCGGATTGATGAGCGGTGGCGCTTCGGAATTGGCAGCGGCGCAGAAGGCTTCCAATGCGGCGGCCATGCGCTGCAACCGGCTGCGTTCCTCTGACAGGCGCGTGAAGTGCACGTCACAGACTGGGAACGGTGTTGGGAATTCGCGGATTTCGCGCGCAACATCCCGCCGAGCAGTTTCAATTTCCTGGGCCATCTGGGCGCAGTCAGTTAGGAAGCGCATTGATACATCCATCATGATGTCTCTCCTCCATCTTTCGCAAGTGCGGCCAAAGTATAAACCAATTCAAGTGCGGCGCGCGGCGTTAGCGCATCCGGATCAATGGTCTTGAGTTGGTCGATGGCTGCAGCCTCGCCGGGCAGCGAGGCAGGATGCAGTGGTTCCGGCGTTGGCTCTGCCATAACGGGCGCTGCGTGGGCAAAAAGCGGCAAGGGTGCTGCAGCTTTTTGGCCGTCCGGTCCGTCCCCAGCTTCCAGCCTGCGCAGCACGTCACCGGCCCGCTTTACAACGTCGCGCGGAAGGCCTGCCAGCCTTGCCACGTGCACGCCATAAGACCGATCAGCTGCGCCTGGTGCCACTTCATGTAGGAACGCGATATCTCCCTGCCATTCCTTGACACGCATGGAGGCAAGGCCAAGCCCCTCCAGCTTTTCCGCCAATGCGGTCAGTTCATGATAGTGGGTTGCGAACAGTCCCCTGCAGCGGTTTTTGTTGTGTAGTCGCTCTACGGCGGCCCAGGCGATGGAAAGCCCGTCATAGGTGGCGGTGCCGCGCCCAATCTCATCCAGGATCACCAATGCGCGGGGGCCAGCCTGGTTTAGAATAGCGGCTGTCTCAACCATCTCGACCATAAAGGTAGACCGCCCGCGCGCTAGGTCATCAGAAGCGCCAACACGGCTGAAAAGCCTGTCGATCACGCCGATATAGGCACCTGCAACCGGTACAAATGATCCAATCTGCGCCATGATCGCAATCAGCGCATTCTGGCGGAGGTAGGTACTTTTACCCGCCATGTTTGGCCCGGTGATCAGCCAGAGGCGGTTGGCGGTCTCAACGGATAGGTCACAATCGTTCGGCACGAAAGCGCCCGCTGACAAGGCTTGCTCAACAACTGGGTGCCGCCCGCCTTTGATCTCAAATTTGAGACTGGAGTCTATCTTAGGCCGGACAAGGTTTTGCTCTGCCGCCAAATGGGCAAGCGCTGCGGCAACGTCAATAAGCGCCAGTGCATCCGCCAATCGCGCTAACGCCTCAGCCTCGGCTTTCACAGCGGTTATGAGGCCAGCAAATAGTTCCAGTTCCCTGGCCAGTGCTCGGTCCGCAGCGCTGGCGATCTTGGCTTCCAGGTCAGACAGCTCAACGGTAGAAAAGCGCACGGCATTCGCCATGGTCTGCCGCCGAATGAACCGCTCATCTGCGACCAGTTTTGCCTCATGTGTCGGCGTCGTCTCAACGAAGTAACCCAGCACCGCATTGTGCTTCAGCTTCAGGGCGGGCACATCCGTTTCATCGGCATATCGGGCCTGTAGCGCCGCGATCAGGCGACGACTGTCGTCCCGCAGGCCACGAAGTTCATCAAGTTCTGGGTCATAGCCCGCTCGGATAAATCCGCCGTCCCGTGCCAGCAAAGGCAGGTCATCCGCGAGCGCTTGGCGCAACGTGTCCGACAAGGTGTCGTGGCCGGTCAAGCGGGCGCATGCGGTTTGGAGTAGGGCAGGTGTCGCTGCCAAGCTGTTCTTTGCTTCAAGCTGTGCACGCGAGGTCTCAGCACAGGCCAGCGCCTTCGCTGTCGCCGCTAAATCCCGGGGGCCACCGCGATCCAATGCTATTCGGGAGAGCGCGCGGGCAAGGTCTGGCGCTTGGCCAAGCGTATCGCGCACATCACCGCGCAGGATGGGGGCTTCCAGAAAGTGCTGAACGGCATCCTGTCTGTCGGCTATGGCGGTAGGGTCTGTCAGTGGTGCTGCTAGCCATCCGGCGAGGAGGCGAGCGCCCGCGCTAGTTGACGTTCTATCTATTGCATGTAGCAGCGCGCCTTTGCGCTCGCCAGATTGCGTGCGGAACATCTCCAGGCTGCGGCGAGTCGCTGGGTCAATTTGCATCGAGGCATCGCCCGCAAAGCGCTGCGGTGGGTCCAGGCGCGGCGCGTGGCCTTGCTGGGTCAGGTCCACATAGTCGACGAGCGCGCCAGCGGCGGCGATCTCTGCGCGATCAAACGCACCGAAGCCGTCCAGAGCATCGACGTTAAAGGCAAGCTTTAGGCGCCGTTCTGCATTGGCGCTATCAAACCGGGCGGCGGCCAGTTCGGTGAATGTCGCCGTGCAGTCTTCGAGCGCCAGGGTGATATCATCCCGCGCCATCAGCTTATCGGCCAGAAGCAATTCGTTCGGCTCGATCCTGGCGAGGGCAGGGGCGAGGCCGTCCTTCGCCAGGGGCTCAGTCTCGAACCGTCCAGTGGATAGGTCCAGCCACGCCAATGCTCGTTTGCCGCCCGCTTCTGCGAATGCTGCCAGGAAGTTATGACGCCGCGCATCGAGCAGGCTGTCTTCGGTCAGGGTTCCCGGTGTGACTAAGCGAACCACGCCGCGTTCAACCAGTGTCTTGCCGGTGCGCTTCTTTGCTTCGGCTGGGCTTTCCATCTGCTCACAGATGGCGACCTTATGGCCGGCGCGGATCAGGCGCTCCAGATAGGCCTCGTGGCTTTTGACTGGCACGCCTGCCATGGGGATTGGGTCGCCGCCGTGTTGGCCGCGCTTTGTCAGCGTGATGTCCAGCGTATCTGCGGCCTTAATCGCATCCTCGAAGAACAACTCGTAGAAGTCGCCCATGCGATAGAACAGCATGTATCCTGGGTTGGCCTCGCGGATGGCCAAAAACTGGGCCATCATCGGGGTCAACTTCTCAGGCATTTTTGTATTTGCGCCGCTGCCGTCCATGGCCTCAATCCCTGATTCGGGATAGAACAGTTTCAAACACCTTACCTAGCAAGGGACCATCCACATGCCCATCATCAATTCTATCGCAGCGCTTGAAGAACAAATGACCGAATGGCGCCGCGATTTCCATATGCATCCAGAATTGGCCTATCAGGAAGTCCGCACATCCGGCAAAGTCGCTGAATTACTGGAATCCTGGGGCATTGAAGTAACGACGGGCCTGGGCAAGACCGGCGTCGTTGGTGTGATCAAGGGTTCCGGCGATGGTCCCTCAATTGGCCTCCGCGCAGATATGGACGCGCTGCCGATTGATGAAATGAATGACACGCCCTGGAAATCCCAGAACGCAGGCGTCATGCATGCCTGTGGCCATGATGGTCATACGACGATGCTTTTGGGCGCTGCAAAATATCTGGCCGAAACGCGCAACTTCAACGGCACTGTGAATGTGATCTTCCAGCCAGCCGAAGAAGGCTATGCTGGTGCCAAAGCCATGATGGACGATGGCCTGTTTGAGAAATTCCCGTGTGATCAAGTCTATGGCTTGCACAATTGGCCGCAAATGCCAGCAGGCTCCATCGCTGCCGTGCCAGGGCCGATTATGGCGGCTGCGGACAAGTTTGACATTACGGTGCGGGGCAAGGGCGCTCATGGTGCCATGCCGCAGAATGGCGTTGATCCGATTGTTATCGGCAGCCAAATCGTGACAGCGCTGCAATCGCTTGTCAGCCGCTCGAAGGACCCGATCGAAACGGCCGTCATCTCGATCACGATGTTCCATGCAGGCGCTGCGTTCAATGTTATTCCCGAAGAAGCTGTGCTTTCCGGCACCGTCCGCACGTTCAACCCTGAAGTCCAGGACTTGATTGAGGCCGGCATGAAGCGGATCGCAGAAGGGATCGCAAGCGGCATGGGCGGCAGCGCGGAGGTGGATTTCCGGCGCGGATATCCAGCCACTGTCAACCACGAAGCCCAGACACAGCTTGCAGCCGATGTCGCTGGCGGCATCGTTGGCCCAGAAAACGTCCGCAATGACGTAGATCCCACGATGGGCGGCGAAGATTTCGCCTTCATGCTGAATGAGAAGCCGGGTTGCTATCTCTGGCTTGGCCAGGGCGGTGGTGCTTCCAGTGAGAACGTTCACCACCCACAATATGATTTCAATGACAGCGTTCTGCCGATTGGTGCCAGCGTGCTCGCGCGCCTTGTCGAAGAACTGCAGCCGAAGCGGTAGGACGGAACACCATGGAATTACGAAAGCCTTACGCGCTCTATTTGGGCGACGTACCAGATCAACTCGCCGCAAAAACCGCTGATGGTGTTGCAGATTGGCGTCCAGAATGGTGTGTCGGTCAGGTCCGACTGCCCGGCTGTGGCGCTGATTGCGGCTTGACGGATATGACGGTCACAGAAGCGGCGGCAAAAGGTGCTGGCACGCTGGTGATCGGCGTCGTCAATCAAGGCGGGTTTCTGCCAGAGCATTGGATTGCGGATGTCGTGGCCGCCATCGAAGCGGGCATGGATGTGGCATCCGGTCTGCATGCACGGTTGGAAAGCTTCCCTGCTGTCAAAGCTGCGGCAGAGAAGCATGGACGGACGCTCCATAATCTGCGCCACCCAACCCGTGAGTTCGGCACTGGACGCGGCGAGAAACGTGCCGGTAAGCGTGTTCTGACCGTCGGCATGGATTGCTCCATCGGCAAGAAATACGCGGCCCTGGCCATCGCCAAAAATATGCAAGAGCGCGGGTTGAAGGCCGATTTCCGGGCAACGGGTCAAACCGGTGTGCTCATCGCTGAGCGTGGCATCGCGATTGACGCGATTGTCTCTGACTTTATCGCAGGTGCAGCCGAATGGCTTTCCCCAGCGAATGATCCGGACCACTGGGATGTGGTCGAAGGGCAAGGCTCCCTGTTTCATGCGGCCTATGCTGGCGTCACGCTTGGCTTGATGCACGGCTCACAACCAGACGCACTCGTGCTCTGCCATGAGCCGACACGGACCCATATGCGTAATCTGCCCCATATGCCCATTCCCAGAATGGAGGATGCGTTGGAGCAATATGTGGCGTTGGCCAAATTGACGAACCCAAATGTCCGCTTCGCTGGCATTAGCGTGAACACTTCCCAGGTTTCCGCAGCTGAAGGCGACAAGCTGATGGCAGACATTGAGGAGCGCTACAGCCTCGTGACAGTTGATCCAATCCGCCAGGGTCCTGGCCGGATTGTCGACGAACTTCTCAAGATTTGAAGGCAGGACAGCCTATGTCGATTTCGCTGACTGCCCGGGAGGAAGTGTTTCCCATCCGGGGTGTATTTCGCATCAGCCGGGGTGCCAGAACGGAAAGCCGCGCGGCTGTCGCAACCATCAGCGACGGTGCCTTCACAGGTCGCGGCGAATGCATGCCCTATGCCCGGTATGGGGAGACGGTTCAGTCCGTTTTGGGGGAGATTGAGCATGTCGGGGAGGCCCTGAAGAACGGTGCCGACCGTGATGCCATTCAAGGCTTGATGAGCCCAGGGGCGGCGCGAAATGCGATTGATTGCGCGCTTTGGGACCTGGAGGCCAAACGGGCTGGCAAGCGGGCCTGGGACATGGTTGGTATGCAAGCGCCGACAGGTGTTGTCACGGCCTATACGCTTAGCCTGGATACGCCAGAAGCGATGGGTGCCGCAGCGCTTGCCGCCAAAGCGAGACCGCTGCTGAAAATTAAGCTAGCGGGTGAGGGGGATCTTGATCGGGTCGCCGCTATTCGCCAGAACGCGCCTGATGCTGTTCTCATTGTGGACGCCAATGAAGGCTGGACGCCGGATATGGTGGAGCCATTTTCGGCGGAACTTGCGAAGCTTGGTGTTGCAATGATTGAGCAACCGCTACCATCAGATGATGACGCAGCGCTTGCTGACTTACCGCACCCAGTACCGCTCTGTGCAGATGAATCAGCCCATACCGCGGCTGATATCGGGGCGCTTAAAGGGCGCTATGACGTTGTGAATATCAAACTCGATAAGACGGGTGGATTGACGGAAGCGCTGAAGTTTCGTGCCGCTATCTTGGACGCTGGCATGCAGGTGATGGTCGGCTGCATGCTTGGCTCATCACTTGCCATGGCACCGGCAATGATGGTCGCAAGCGGCGCTAAATTCGTTGATCTGGATGGACCCTTGCTTTTAGCGGAAGACCGCGCGCCCGGGCTTTGCTATACGGGCTCCAACATCGCGCCGCCACCCGCAGAACTCTGGGGCTGATTGCGGCGCTTAACGGGCTGAATCTAGGAAAAGAACATGGGTTTTAATTGCGGCATCGTTGGGCTGCCGAATGTCGGTAAGTCTACGCTTTTCAATGCTTTGACAGCGACGGCGGCGGCGGAGTCCGCGAATTATCCCTTCTGCACGATTGAGCCAAATGTTGGCCGCGTTGCTGTGCCAGATGTACGGCTGAACGCGCTAGCGGCAACGGCGAAGTCTGCAAAGGTCATTGCAACGCAGTTGGAGTTCGTTGATATCGCGGGCCTTGTGCGTGGTGCCAGTCGCGGTGAGGGCCTGGGCAACCAGTTCCTCGGCAATATACGTGAGGTGGATGCGATTGCGCATGTGCTGCGCTGCTTTGAAGAGGGTGACATTACCCACGTTGAAGATTCGATTGACCCCATTCGGGATGCGGAGATCGTCGAAACAGAACTCATGCTCTCTGATTTGGAAAGCCTGGAACGCCGCTATGATCAGGCCCGGAAACGTGGCCAGACTGGCGACAAAGAAGGTAAGGCGCTGGCAGCTATCATGGGCCCCCTGGTTGAGGCGCTGAAAGAAGGCAAGCCTGCGCGAACAGTGGTGTTTGACAACAAGGAAGACGCCAAGATCGCCAAGAGCTTGCAGCTGCTTACCTACAAGCCTGTGCTTTACGTCTGCAATGTGGATGAGGAATCCGCGGCTGAAGGCAATGCGCTTTCAGAGAAAGTGCGCCTGAAGGCTGAGGCGGAAGGTGCCGCGCACGTTGTTGTCTCCGCCGCCATTGAATCCGAAATTGCACAGCTTGCGACCGACGAAGAGAAGGCCGAATTCCTAGAGACGATTGGTCTTGAAGAGCCTGGCCTGAACCGCGTTATTCGTGCTGGGTATGAGTTGCTGGGCCTTATCACGTTCTTTACGGCTGGCCCAAAAGAGGCCCGCGCCTGGACTGTTCGTGAGGGAGCCGCAGCACCAGAAGCCGCTGGAGAAATCCACACAGACTTCGAGCGCGGCTTTATTGCTGCAGAAACCATTGCCTATGAAGATTATACCAGCCTAGGCGGCGAAACCGCTGCTAAGGAAGCCGGGAAAATGCGGCAAGAAGGGCGGAACTACATCGTCCACGACGGCGATGTCATGCTGTTCCGCTTCAACGTTTAGCCTGGTTTTCGCCTAATCCTCAGCGATTGCGAAAATCACGTAGGCTTGGGCTGTCAACGCGACTTCGCCCTCTGCTATCGGTGCGGCTTTGGACATGGCGGCCATTTCCATCATCCCGAATCTACCGTCTCGGGGGCGTTGGGCATCACTGATGGACAGCACGGGGCCAAGCTTTACGCCTGCGGCCCGCGCCATCAGCTCTGCTTTCCGGCGGGCGTCTTTCACGGCGTTCATGCGGGCTTGATCCAGCAGGGGGGCTGGGTTTTCAATTTGGAAGCTGATGGAGTTGAAGCGGTTCGCACCTGCAGTCGCAAGGGCATCAATCACGGCACCCACACGGGCGACGTTCCGCACTTTGATCCGAAGCAGATTGTTGACCTGAAAGCCCGTTATTTTGGGCTGATTGTTAGGCGCTGACCGTCTGTCCTGCCCTACGGGGCCGACATTAAACTGGCTGGTCTGCATATCTCTGCGGTCAATGCCAGCGGCGGTTATGGCAGAGAACACGCCTTCCATGATTGCTGAGTTTGCAGCAATCGCATCTGCAGCCGTCTTTGCCATGGATTGTACGCCAACGCTGATCATCGCGATGTCTGGCTTGGCGCTGACTTGGGCCTGCCCGGTAACACTGATCCGGCGGTTTGCCTGTTCAGCCATTGCAGTGGCGGGGAGCAGGAGCACTAGGCATAGGGTTGTTAGAATACGCATGAAAGCCTCTCAGATAATGTTGGATCGCCAGATAACACGCTGATTAGGGAGAAATTGGGGCGCCTGCACTACGTCGTTTCCATCCGAGCCATAATGCAGCGATGAGCGATAGCAGCAGCAATGGCAGCGCGCCGATATTCACCCAATTCCAGCCGAATGCATGCATGAGCGCGCCAGACGACAAGGACCCTATGGCGACGAGCGAGAAGATGATGAAGTTCGTCGCAGCTTGGGTTTTGGCGCGTTCTGCGGGTGTGTGAGATTCTGTTAGCAGGTTGGTCGAGCCCGTGAACGCGAAGTTCCAGCCGAGGCCAAGTAAAGCCATCGCCGCCCAGAAATTGATGACCTCCGTGCCTGACAGTGCGATGACGACACTGATCGCCTGCAAAGCTATCCCAGCCGCGATCACCTTAATCACACCGACCCGGGCGATGATTGATCCAGTGAAGAAGCCTGGCGCGTACATAAAGAATATGTGCCACTCAATCACCAATGCTGTTGAGCTGAACATATGACTTGCGTGATGCATCGCCAGCGGTGTGGATGTCATGAGCAGGTTCATCACGGCCTGGCCGATCATGGCGCAGAGCGTTGCCACAATGAACACAGGCTGGCGCATAATTTCGCCAATACGCCGCCCGCCAGCCTGCTTTTCCGCTGGCGTTAGCTTTGGAATATCAACGGCCATCACGACGAGGCCGCTCATCACCGTCAGGGCGACCAGGAACATATATGACGCCATAAATGGCTTGTCTGGCACCATTGTGTGGCCGGCTTTGGCAAGCTCTGGCCCAACGAAGGCAGCCACCAGTCCTCCCGTCAGCACCAATGAAATCGCGCGCGCCTTAAAGGCGGTTGAAGCGACATCGGCGGCGGCGAAACGGTAGAGCTGCGCAAAGCCTGAAAACAGGCCGAATAGAAGTGCGCCCAGGCAGAAAGTCAGGAAATCTTCGACATAGATGCCCCAAATACAGGCCAATCCACCGACCACGCCGATGGCGGAACCCGCTGCAAATCCGGGCCCGCGCCCGATCCTTTGCATCAGCATAGACGCTGGGATGCTGGCAGCAGCAGTTCCAATCACGGCTAGCGATATGGGAACGGTCGACAGCGCCTTATCCGGTGCGATCTCATAAGCAATCAGCGGACTGGTCGCCACCAGCAGCGAGCGGCCAGAATTGTAGAACATCTGGCATGTCGCTAGTACGGCGACGTTCCGCCAGTCGCGGCGGCTGGCAGTATCGGTTGCATTCATTGTTTAGAACTTTGACCGCCGGTCCTCAACATTCGCACGGATGTCGATCAGCACGGTCTTGCCCTCCGCATTCAACCGCTGCGCTTCCCGGAGCGCCGGTGCGATTTCAGACGTTTTGTTGACGTGAAGTCCAACAGCACCCATGCCTTCTGCAATCTTGGCGTAGTCGCCGTGCATGGTGGAGATGCCGTATTCAGTTCGCGCTTCTGGTCCAATCGCACCCTGTGTCGGGCCGGAATATGTCGCCATGGCGCTATTGTTAAGGAGGATGGTTGTGATTGCAGCCCCGGAGCGTGCGGCGGTTTCGATATCCGTGCCGGACATACCGAAGGCACCATCGCCCATAATGTTCAAGCAGAACTTCTCTGGTGCAGCCATTTTTGCGCCGATCATCAGCGGAATGCCAAACCCCAGATGGGTGGTCTTGCCCCAGCCGATATAGCTGTGCGGCACTGTCGCTTGGTAGAACGGAACGATGGTGTCGCGCGGCGCGCCTGCATCATGGGTGACGATGCTGTTCTCAAGGTCCAGCGTTTGGTTCATTTCATGGATGACGCGATAGTAGCTAATCGGCTCTTCTTCTGATTCCAGAATAGGTGTCCACTCCGCCATCCATTCGGCTTTGATAGCCGCGACCTCGGCTTCAGCTTTTGCGCGGTCACGGGCACCAGATGCGCCGGCCAACGCTTTCACACACGCAACTAAAGCCTCAACGGTTAGCTTGGTGTCACCGACCAGCGCGATATCTGCCGCTTCATCCTTGTTGATGTCGTCGGGGTTATTGGTGTTGTGGATGATGGTTTTTCCGCTGCGCACCGCTTGCCCATACGGGGTTCGGGTCAGGCTAGAGCCAAGCGCTAGCAGCACATCACTATTTGATAGCCAATGGTGTGCTGCTTTGGTCGTGGCACCACTGCCAGCGCCAAGGGCCAAGGGGTGCCGCTCATCCATCGCGGACTTGCCGGGCATGGTGCAGAACACAGGCGTTGCGGTGAGTTCGGCTAGTTCCTGCAATGCCTCTGTGGCACCTGCGGCCAGCACGCCGGCACCTGCCCAGATCAACGGGTTCTTGGCGGCGATCAACGCTTCGGCAGCGTCCCGAATATCACTCGGCTCTGGAATTTGGCGAAAGAGCTTGGGGGAGACATAGGGTGCAGCTGTATCTGGCACGTCCTGGCTGCAGACATCCGCCGTCAGCTCAACGACGACCGGGCCGGGTGCGCCATTACGAAGGGCATGGAACGCACGGCGCATGACATCGCCGACTTGGCCCGGCGTGTAAATCGCCTCTACCTGCTTGGCCCAGCCCTGGTAGTTTTGCACTGCGCTGAAGTTCGGCTTCACGCCAAGCTTATCCAGATTATTCCCGCCAAGAAACACCAAAACGGGAATGTTGTCGGCATAGGCCTGTGCCAGCCCACCCATGATATTTTCTGCACCGGCCTGCGCCTGCACAGCGACCACGCCGAAGCGCTGGCGGTCGCTGATACGGCTGAACCCGTCTGCTGCCATCATGGCACCGCGCTCATGGCGGAAGGCCACTGGACGTATGCCAACTTTAGCAGCCGCTGAAATCAACGGATTGCTTGGGAAACAGGACATCCACTCGACGCCTTCCTGCTTCAGGATATTGGCGATCAGTTCGATGCCGTTCATGTGTTCTCTCCTAGGGTCAGGCCCCATAAAATTGGTCTGTTTCGTCCATCATAGGACGTCCGCGGGGCGCTGTGCTAGGCGCAGCGCAGGCTGGCTGCCTTATCAAGCCTAGTATAGCGTCCCGCGGACGTTCTATGCTGGACCCGAAGGGTGCGTCTCCGCTGCACGCCGGCCGCGTCGCAAAGCCTTAAAAGGGCCCCACCCTTCCTGCGCCTTTGCTCCTATCGGCGTGCAGCGGAGACGCGCGAAACGGACCAATTTTATGGGGCCTGGCCCCAAGAATCATCGCGCGTGTTCGGGCTATCGTCTGCCGAACACAGTCCTTCTGTCCATGGGGGCCGCTGCTACCATTTCAGCACGGCTTTGGCGGCAGGCGTATCGCGGAATCGCGCGTCCCAGGCTTGCAGGTTGGGATAGTCTTCCAGCAGGTCTGCTTTGACGAAGCGCAGGAACTGTAATGCGGATTGCAGCGTGAAATCAGCGATGGATGCACGGCCGCCCGTCAGCATGTGCCGCCCGTCATCAAGCTTTGATTCCAAATAGTTCATAGCAGGTGGAAGGTCAGCTTTGATTGCGGCCGCCCGTTCGGGGTCAGCGGGGCGGCCAAGGGGGGAGTTGGTGGCGTGGGCGAACTGGCCCATGGGAATTGTAACTTGAAGCTCAATAATGCGTTCAAGCTCTAAAGCTCTGGCGCGGGCGAGGGGGTCTTCAGGCAGAATTCCGCCTTCCGGAAATCGATGTTCCAGATATTGGATGATCGACAGCGACTCGATCAGGAATTCGCCTGTATCAAGCTCCAGTACGGGCAGCTTCGCGAAGGGATTGCGCGCCACATGTTCCGGCTCGCGATGGCGTCCTTTCACTGTGTTCACGACGATCTGCTCAATCCCAAGCTTTGGGCCGAACAGCTCACGTTCCGCGATATACAGCATAACCTTGGTGGGGTTTGGTGCCAGCGGGACCATATGGAGTTTCATGTGGTTTCCTCTGTTTCGGCATTCAGGCCGTCAACGATATCGACAATTTGTTCAAGCATTGCCAAGCGTTTAGCACCTTGGGGTACGGCATCTAGGCCGAGCTTAATGGTGTTCACGCCTGCCGTCCGGTAACGCCTAAAGCGCTCCTGCACCATGTCGGGCGTGCCGATTGCCTGGAACCCGGTAATCATTGCGTCCGGCACGCGCTTGGCCGCACCCGCGCGGTCACCTTGCAACCAAAGCGCTTGGATGGCCTCCGCATCCTCAGCGAACCCAGCACGACGGAATGCGGCGTTGTAAA
>Ga0233432_10003727_pt1 | contig 13683 bp, 12 predicted proteins | sample SI_122_August201_6_FD_179870 | JGI IMG/M metagenome (GOLD analysis project Ga0233432, IMG submission 179870) | Seawater microbial communities from Saanich Inlet, British Columbia, Canada - SI_122_August2016_10_MG | ecosystem: Environmental > Aquatic > Marine > Inlet | place: Canada: British...
GCCAAGCTTTAAAAAAAAATACAGATCATCCTAACATTTCCTTCAAATTTATTTATCATTCATAAAGTTTGTAAGAATACAGATTGGATCCAGTTCAGAAGTCCAACAAGTATAGGTCTATATGTACTACCATATTTAAAATTTTTTAATAAAAACAAATACTGGGTCAAATACGCAGGTAATTGGAATCAAAAAAAACCGCCAATCTCCTATTTTTTACAAAAATTTTGGCTTAAATATATAGCTAAAGAGACCAAAGTTACTGTTAATGGAAAATGGGAAAAACAAAGGAAGCACATCTATTCTTTTGAAAATCCATGTTTTTCTAAAAATGAACTAAACAAAGCTAATTTTATAAAAAAAACTAAAATTTATACTGAAAAAGTTAAAATTTGTTTTGTGGGTGCATTAGAAAAAGGAAAAGGAGCGCACTTACTTTTAGATGCTTTGGAAATGAGTAAACAAAATCATATGATTCAAAAAGTTTATATTGTTGGAGATGGGATTGATAAGGGTAAAATAAAGTCATCTTCAAAAAAACTTGTCGGGTTTGACGTTAAGGTAACAGGTTCTCTTTCTAGAGAAAAATTAGATCAAATCTATTCTAAATGTCACATATTAATTTTGCCTTCAAAATCTGAAGGATTTCCAAAAGTAATAGCTGAAGCAATGTCTTTTGGGTGTGTTCCAATAGTAACTAATGTTGGTAGTATTGGTCAGTATATTAATGAAACTAATGGAGTAGTACTCAAAGACAGATCATCATATGAATTAGAAAAGGCAATAAACTTCCTTCTAAGTGATAGATCTCGAATTAGAGAACTTGCTCAAAATAGTTGTAAAATAGATCAAAAATTTTCATTTGAACAATATAATGAAAAAATTAAAAGACTTATTTTAAATTTATAATGATTAAAAGTTTAATAGATCCTAGTAAAAATTTTTTGTGGACAATAGTACATATTTTAATGGGCGTCCTATGCGTTTTTGATGCTTCAGTTATAATTTTTTGGTTTTATTTATTTATATTTTCTAGTCTTAGTAAAATTATATCAATTTTTTTATACCAAAACTCAGTCAATATTTTTATTCCATTCATAATTTATATTTCGTCATTTGATGTATTAGGAAGAATGCTTAGGAGCTCACCCTTCATCCCATGGGAACTAAGTAAATATTTTATTATTTTTGTTTCAATAATTTTGTTAATAAGTAATAAAATCAAAATAAAAATGAATTTAGGTTTCTTATTATTTATTTTATTGATTCCCAGTTTAATAGTTATTGAAAGTCCGCGTGTTACATTCTCGGATATAGCAAGTTATCTTTTTGGTCCACTGAGCATGTCTCTTTTGATAATCATTCTAAGTAACTATAAAATTGATAAAACTTTGTTTGATGCAAGTTTAAGGCTGATTTGGCTTACATCGGTTACGGTTCTTGTTTATGTAATACTAAAAACACCTGATTATGCTGATTTATCATTTTCTTTAAGCGCTGATTTTGAAACAACTGGAGGGTTTGGAAGTAATCAGATCTCAACCATTTTAGGAATTGGTATGTTTTTGAGCTTTTATGCATGGATGAACAAAATTTCTTTTTCAAGCTATCATACTCTTGATGGAGTTTTCATAGGCCTTTTTGCATATCAAGGTTTTTTAACTTTTTCAAGGGGTGGTATGGTTGTATCGATTTTTTTAACGTTAGTTTATTATTTTTTATTTACAACATCAGAATCGTATCAAAAAACAAAAAGTAAAAAAAAATTAAAACCTGCTTATTATTTTTTAGTTGCTATGGCAATCTTGATTATATCATTTTGGATTATTCAAGTAATATCAGGTGGGAATGTTGTTCTACGTTATTTAGGTGAAACTAACGCAACTCTATCGGGGGATAAAATAAAATCAATTAATACTGTTACAACGGGTAGATTTGCTATATTACTAGCTGATTTAAACTTGTGGTATGAAAACTTTATTTTTGGTGTTGGTGCGGGAGCTTCAAAATTTCTAAGAGGTAATAAGCTTGAAGGTATTGCACCACATATTGAGTTTTCAAGAATGTTGGCTGAACATGGAGTTTTTGGTTTACTCTATTTACTTATTTTACTTTTTATAGGTTTTAAATCTTATAATAAAAATGTCAAAGATATCAACCGTGCAATCATTGTATGTATGTTTTTGTTGGGAATGGGTACTGCAATGCATTCTTCAATGAGGACTTTTGTTACACCTATTTTTATAGGTATGAGTACAATGACTATTTTAAAGGAAAAAGATGAAGAACCCTGAACAAAAAACAGTTCTTTATTTAGGAAATAAATTAAATAGTTTTGGATTTACTCCAACCGGAGTAGAGACTTTAGGGAAAAAACTTTTGGATTTTTTAAATGTTATTACAGCCTCAGATAAAAAGAATATATATTTAAGACTATTTGATATGATTTTTGTTCTATTGAAAAATAAAAATAAAATAAAAGTTGTTTTAATTGATACTTACAGTGGGAAAGCATTTTATTATGTTTTAATTATTTCACTTATCTGTAGAATTTTGAACAAAAAATATATTCCTATTTTAAGAGGAGGAGACCTATCTAAACGAATTCAGAAAAATAACTTTTTATCTAAAAATATCTTTTCTGATTCGTACATTAATATTGCACCTTCAAATTTTATAAAACAAAAATTTAAAAATAAGGGATTTAGAACTATCATGATACCCAATTATATCAACTTAGAATCTTATTCTTTTTTTCATCGAATTTCATGTTCACCTAATTTATTATGGGTAAGGTCCTTTCATAAAATTTATAATCCTAAGATGGCAATTCTAGTTCTGAATGATTTATTGAAAGATTTTCCCAATGCTAGCTTATGCATGGTTGGTCCTGATAAAGATGGTAGTTTGGAGGAGTGTGAAAAATTATCTATTGAATTGAATATTCAAAAAAATATTCTTTTTACGGGTTTATTAAAAAAAAATGAATGGATTAAAAAATCAAAAAAGTTTGATATTTTTTTAAACACAACAAATTATGATAACCTACCAGTAAGCGTATTAGAGGCAATGGCATTGGGTCTACCCATTATTTCAACGAATGCAGGTGGATTATCTACTTTTCATGAAGATAATGTTGATGCCTTGATTGTAGAAAAAAAAGATTTTTTATCAATGGCAAATAATGTAAGATTAATAATTTCTAATAACTCATTGTCAAAAAAACTTTCAAAAAATGCTAGATATAAAGCTGAAAATTATGGCTGGAATATATTACAGCATCAATGGAAAACACTTATTAATAGTATATAATGAACTTTTTAAATGAAAGAGAAAGAATAACTATCATTTATGATAAATATATTAAAAGTAAAAAATATAATCAGAAATGGTCAAGCTTAAATATGGGCAATAAAAAGATACACGATGAACTAAAAAATCAAATAATTAAAATGTTGAAAGAGAAAAAAATAGAAATAAATAATAAAAAGATTCTTGATGTTGGTTGTGCTTCCGGAAATAAGGTAACTATGCTCAGCCAAATAGGGTTTGAAGAAAGTAATATATATGGCATAGATATCCGGGAAAAGTCTGTGAATAAAGCTCTTATGAACTTTCCATCTTCTCATTTCTCTACTATGGATGCAAGAAGAATACTTTATCCTGATGATAAATTTGACTTCGTAAATATCTCCACGCTGTATTCATCGATAAACAGTGAAAAAAACCGTCAAAAAGTAACAGAAGAATTATTAAGAGTATTAAAATCTGATGGACATATTATCTATTATGATTTGAGATATTATAGTCCTTTTAATCCCAATGTAAGACCAATGAAAACATTAAATATTGAAAAATTATTTTATGGTTTAGATTTGCAAAAAAAAAGAATTACGTTACTACCACCACTTGCAAGAAGGTTAGGCATTTTTACAAATATTCTCTATCCAATTCTGTCAAAAATATCATTCTTAAATTCTCATTATTTATATATTATTAAAAAAATTAATAATTAAGAGTTAATTCTTTGAAAATATTTGGATATAATTTTAAAAAAGCAAAGAAGATAATAAATGATTATAAAATACTCTCTATTGACGAATCTATTAACTGGGGGAAAAAAGTAAAATGGGATATTGCATTTTTTCATTATAGTCATAATCCAATATATAGAAATAAGGTTGGACGATTTTTTCCTGATAAATGGGAGGATTTACCTATAATGGAAAAAAAAGACTTTCAATCTGATATAACTAATATTTTAACGAAAGGCTATAAGAAGAAAAATTTATATATTTCTAGTACATCAGGTTCTACTGGAACACCTTTCTACTATGCCAAAAATAAATTTGCACATTCAATGACGTGGGCACTAACTCTAGACCGCTATAGTTGGTATGGCTTAGAGCTGCGTTCAAAAGAAGCAAGGTTTTATGGCAGGTCCAATAGAGCTATAATAAAAATAAAAGAAAGTTTTAAAGATCTTATAATGAACCGTGTTTTATTTAATGTTTTTGATCTTTCAGACAAGTCCTGTGAAAAATATTTAAAATCTTTTTCTAAAGTAAAAATTAAATATATATATGGTTATACAAATTCTTTAATTCTATTCTCGAAATTTTTGAAAAAAAAAGATATAAGACTAAAGCATATTTGTAAAAGTCTTTCTTTTTGTATAACTACTTCAGAAATGTTATCAATCGCAGATAGGAATCTACTTTCTGAAAATTTTGGTGTACCAATAGTGAATGAATACGGAGTTTCAGAGGCTGGAGGAATAGTTGCCTTTGAAAACAAAGATTCAAACTGGGAATTATCAAATGAAACTCAATTTATCGAAGTAATTGATAAAGATAAAAAAAAGTTACTAGATGAATCGGATGGTGAAATATTAATAACTGACCTCTATAATAAAGCAATGCCGTTCATTAGATACAGAGTCGGCGATTTAGGAAGGATAACTGTTACCGAAGATAAAAGATTTTTAGATAAATTAATTGGAAGAACAAATGATACAATCATATTATCAAATGGTAAAATATCACCAGGGCTCACATTTTATTATGTTTCACGATCACTACTTGAATCAACAGGTATAGTAAAAGAGTTTATAATAAAGCAAACAAAAACCGACACTTTTATTTTTGATATAATAATGGATCGTAATTTTAATAAGAAAGAGATAAGTTTGTTAGAAAAAAATTTAAAAACTCATCTAGGTCCAAATCTTAAATTAATTATAAACAGAGTAGATAAGATCAAAAGACCTACTTCTGGTAAGATTAAACACTTTTACTCAGAAATTAATGAATACTAAAATTGATATATCTTTTATATTACCTATTTTTAATGAAGAGAGTACTATTGAAGACACTTTAGATTCAATAATTTTTCAGAAAACATCTCATACATTTGAAATCATAATTGCCGATGGGATGTCAACTGATAATACAAGAAATATCGTAACAAAAAAGTTAGATAAGTTCAACTGTATGAAGTTAATTAATAATGAGAAAAGAATTGTTTCAGTAGGATTCAATCTAGCCTTATCAATAAGTCGTGCAGATATAATTGTAAGAGTAGATGGGCACTCTAAAATCGAAGAAAATTTTATTGAAAACTGTATTAAAGTTTTTAATCGGGTAAATGCAGATTGCGTTGGTGGGCCCACGAAACACCTCAGCAGCTCTTATACTGGGAATATTATAAGGATCGCCCAGACATCAGATTTTGGATCTGGTGGTGTCCCATTCAGGAAGGGTATATCAAAAGGTCAATATGTTGATACAGTCGCTTTTGGAGCATATAAAAGGTCTGTATTTAAAAAAAATGGTGGATATGATGAGGAATTAATTAGAAACCAAGACGATGAACTAAACTCTCGCTTAATTCAGAATAATGGGAAAATATGGATAGATCCCACAATTAAGTCTTCATATTATAATCGAAGTTCATTATCAAGTTTTGCAAAACAATATTTTCAATATGGTTTTTATAAAGTGATAGTAATGCAAAAAAGGGGATCGATCGCTTCAATCAGACATTTAGTTCCAGCTATTTTTGTATCTAATATATTGGTTTTTTTGATGTTACAATACTTAAATATTCAGAATAGTTTAATAGAACTGGTAATGATTATATATTTTGTACTTAATATGGCATTTTCTTTGAAGTCTACCGTCAAAAATAATTTTTTCCCAATCAGTTGGATTTCTCTTTTCTTTACATATTTTATTATGCATTTTTCGTATGGATTGGGGACACTTATTGGATTCATACATTCTCTTTTTAAACAGAGATCAAATAAAACACAGGATGTTCATTTTAACAAAAAATTATTTTGTAAAATATAAGATTTTTATCATGATGACTACTCTTATGTCTCAAGAAATTCCAAATGAATTCTTTAAGTTTAAACAAGATAAAATATTAATTGATTCAGGTGATAATTGGGCGGAATTATCAACATTTGGTCCTTTAAGGTATGATTCAGATAGCTTGAAAAGTGATTCCTTAATAGTAAGGTCAAGATTTGGAGCAAGGTTTTCTAAAAAGAATAAAGCTATTTATGCTTATGGACATTTTACTTTTAAAAATTATTTTCATGGATATTTATATCCGAGGATTGTGACTAATCCTAATTCGATTGATAGGTTCACTGGTGTCCCAAGAGATATTAAAAGAAGAGGTTTTAGCTCGGGGGAAACTGATCTTTCAGGTATTACTTTCGAGAAAGATTGGATTACGTTTCAGTTTGGGAGAGGAAGGCAATCTTGGGGAGCTGGAAATAACCTTCAATTAGCTGTTAGTGAAACCTCTCCTTCTTATGATTATGGAATGATTGACTTAAATTTTTCTAATTTAAGAGTTAGATATTTTCATGGATATCTTGAATCAGATTCATTGCAAAATAATAGATATATTAATGGACGAGGTGTCGAGTTTAAAAATAATAAAAATTTGATTATTGGGTTATCTGAAATAATAATTTATTCAGGGGAAAATAGAAATTTTGATTATGCTTATTTAAATCCAATTTCGACACATCTTGAAATTGAATTAAATCAAAGACAAAATTTAGAAGGAACTGATTCAGGGAATGGTGTTTGGCAAATTTCAATAGACTATCTAAGTCAAAAAAAAAATAGATTCTCATTTAACTATATGTTCGATGAATTTATTCTTGATAAATCTCAATTAATTGATGGTAAAGAAAGATTTAATGCATATTCTTTTAAGATTGTAAAAAATATTTTCAAATCAAATAGTCGGATAGTATCGACCTACTTATCTAGAGTCATGATTGGAAAGAATACATTTAGACATGAAGATGGTAGTAATAATTTTGTTCAAAGGAACAAACCTTTAGGTCATCTTTTAGGTAGTGATTTTGAAATTACTGAAATTGGTCTTAATAGCCTGATTAATCAAAATTTAATTATAAGTATTCAGTTAGGAAGAAAAGAAGAAGGAAATAATAGTATTTTAAACAGACCTTATAACCCATATAATTTCAATTATGATGTATCCGAGGGAAAAGAGATAACGACCTTTTTAAGATCTGAAACACAACTTTGGTACAACAAAAAATATTCAATTTTTTTAAATAATGAATATGCTTTTAATTCAAGTACAAAACCTGATATATCCCTTGAAATAGGCTTTGACATATATGCAAACATACTTACCACTTTATGAAGATTCCTTTTCACAGACCGAATACACCTGAAAGTCTAGATGAGATCTACTCGGATTCAATTAGAAATGGTTGGTTGACAACTGGTGGTATTGTAAAAAATTTCGAAGAACAGTTAAAAGTTTATTTTAATAGTAAATATGTCATTTTATTAAATTCTTGTACTGCTGGATTACATTTATCACTTTTAGCAAAAGGGCTATCTAAAGGTGACGAATTTATTCTTCCAGCGTTAACATTTGCATCTACTATTGAATGCGGTGAATATTTAGGCTTGAGACCACGGATAATTGATTCAAGCAAAGAAAGTTTCATTTTTGATTTAAACAAAGTTGAAGATGAACTGAAAAATAATACTAAAATTAAAGCTATTATTCCAATGCATTATGGGGGTGAGCCTGTAAATTTAGATCAATTAAAGATATTCTCTCAAAAATATGGAGTTTTTATTTTAGATGATGCAGCACATGCATTAGAAACAAAATACAGGAACCATAAGATAGGAGACACAGACGATGCCTCGGCTTTTTCATTTTATGCAAATAAAAATATAACCACTGGGGGAGAGGGTGGTGCAGTTTCTACAAATAGTAAAGAAATCGCAGATAAAATAAAAAAATTATCTCTTCATGGAATAACTAAAGATGGTTGGAATAGATTTAAAAATAAGGGTAGATGGGAATATGATATTACTGAATTAGGATATAAATATAATATGACTGATCTTTCAGCATCATTTGGTCTATGGCAATTTAAAAATATTGATAAATGGCAAAGGAAAAGGTTAGAGATAGCAAAAAAATACATGACCCTGTTAAGAGATGTTAAAGGTCTTGAATTACCTAAATTAATTAACGGACATGCTTGGCATTTATTTGTTATAAAGATTAAACTTAATGAATGGAAGATTTCTAGAAATCAAATCATAAAGATCTTAAATAAACGAGGCATAGGTTTGGCGGTTCATTATAAACCTATCAATATGCTTTCTTATTACAAAGAAAATTACGAGTTAAATCAAAGCGATTTTTCAAACGTAAACTATTTGTTTAGTTCGATCATTTCACTACCGATTTATCCTATGCTGATTGATTCTGAAGTAGAGTATATTGTAGATTCGATAAAATACGTTTATGGAAAATATTCAGTTTAAACTACTTTATTTTTTTTTAATAATTTTATTTGGTGATATTAATCACGAAAAGAATTTTTTTATTGCTAAAAATATTAAATGTTATCAGATTTAAATGTTATGGAAATCTTTTCTCGATTAATTGCTTTAATTTTAATAATAATTCTATCTCCACTATTCTTAATAATATTACTTACCAGCTTTATTTTTCAAGGGAGTCCTATAATTTTCAAACAAATTAGAGTTGGGAAAAATTTTAAGCATTTTAATATATTAAAGTTCCGAACCTTAAAAAATATTCAAACAGAACCTAATCTTTTTTCAAAAAAAACAAATTTAAAAACATCTAAATGGGGTATTTTTTTAAGAAAAGCCAAACTGGATGAATTACCACAACTATTTAATATAATAAAAGGAGATATGAGATTTATTGGTCCAAGACCTGAAATTCCTCAATATGTAAATCCTGAAACTTTTGATTTCTTAAAAAAGATCAAACCAGGACTTTCGGGTTATTCATCAATCTTATTCAGGAACGAAGCCGAAATTTTATCTATGATTGATCAAGAAGATCCATACGATGATATTCTCAAAATAAAAATTGCATTAGATAAATATTATCTGGATAAAAAAGGCTTTTTTGAAGATTTGAAACTCGTTTTCCTTACAATTTTTTCTCTAATTATACCTAAAAGAACAGGCCATTACATTCTCTTGAAGTTGTTAAGAATTAAAGATAAAGGACCCTTTGAATCCCTAATCCATAAACCTACAAATTATAATTCTCATGCTTCAAAAAGTTCAACTAATTTGTCCCTTATTTCGCTAAGTGATAAAAATCTCATTTATCCCAAAAGTTTATTAGATACACTAAAAATAAAATCAAAAATTGACATTTAGTCCGTAATCCTTCCTTAAAATATTAATTAAAATAAAAAAAGTAAATGGATTTTTTTTCAATCAATCCCTTAAATAATAAAAAGAATAAAGCTTTTAAATTCCATACTGAAGATCAAATAAGAAAGAAAATCCAACTTTCTTTAAAATCTCAAGAGAAATGGAAAGCTATTTCTCTATCTAAAAGAGTTCTCTCTCTAAGAATGTTATTAGTTATTCTGAATAAAAATAAAATTAAATATGCGAAAATGATGGCACTTGAAATGGGGAAACCGATCGAACAAGGTTTAGATGAAATAGAAAAATGTATTTGGTTATGTGACTTTTATTTTAAGAACGCTTTATCTTTTTTAAAAAATAAAAAAGTTAACTTTGATAATAATAGAAGTATTGTTACTTTTCAACCGTTAGGGCTTATACTAGGTATTATGCCTTGGAACTTTCCATTTTGGCAGGTTTTTAGATTTTCTATTCCAGTCTTATTATCAGGGAATACAGCAATTCTAAAACATTCATTGTTTGTTCCTTCTTGCGCAAGCTTAATTGAACAGATATTCTCAAAACTTGATACGCCTAAAAATATTTATCAAAACATTAGACTCTCTAATGAAAATACAAACGATCTAATAAAAAATCCTTATATATCCGCAGTATCATTTACAGGTAGTACAAAGGGCGGAATGTCAGTTGCTCAAACTGCTGGTTCTGCGTTAAAAAAAGTTCTCTTAGAGCTCGGAGGGAATGATCCGTATTTAGTTTTTAGCGATGCTAGACTAGATAATGCTGTTCAATCATGCATTGAAGGACGACTTTTAAATGCTGGCCAAAGTTGCATTTCAGCAAAAAGAATAATTGTAGTTGATGAAATATATGAACAGTTTGTAGAAAAAATTATTAGAAAGTTAGAACAAAAAACTATGGGCGATCCAACAGTTGGAGTTGATATAGGACCATTAGTATCAGCTGAAGCACGTGATAATGTTGAAAATCAAGTCCAAATCTCAATTAAAGCAGGAGCAAAGCTATTAATGGGTGGCTTTATAACAACTCCCAATAGTGCATTTTATCCAATTACGGTTTTGAGCGATGTCCGTCCTGGAATGATAGCTTTTGATGAAGAAATTTTTGGTCCTGTTTTTTCACTCGTTAGGGCAAAGAGTGAAGAAGAAGCAATAAAACTAGCAAATTTATCTAAATATGGACTAGGAGCTGCAATTTTCACTCAGAATATCGAGAAAGCTGAAGAAATTGCAAATCAAAAATTAAATGTCGGGATGTGCTATATTAATGAATTTGTTAAATCAGATCCTAGGTTACCATTTGGGGGTATTAAACATTCTGGTTTTGGAAGGGAGTTGTCTATCAATGGGATTTTAGAATTTGTAAATGTAAAAACCACTGTAACTAATAAATGTTAATATATTACGATATGCATATAAGATATATATCTATAATGTTAGTTTTATTTTCACTTTCTTTTGGACAGCAAAACAAATTATTTTGGGATGGTTTAGATTGGAACCAAATTCCTAAAAGCTCAAATTATGACACAGAAATCATTTTTAGAATGAAAACAGCCTATCTTCATGGTATTCTAGATGGTAGATTGTACAGTTATTTAAAAGTATGGGCTGAGGATCAAGTTATTGCAGATAATGTTTTTTCAGAGACTGTAGATTATTTATCAAATAGAGAGTTAATAAAAAATTTGGATTACTTTTACAAAGATCCGATGAATAGCTATATTCCTGTTGCAAATGCAATAATTATTTCTAACATGTATGCAGAACGAATTCCTATTAAAAATATTGAAAATTACATTAATTCATCCAGGAAATGGATTAATAACCTGACGCTTGATTTGGATACTTTAAATTACAGCAAACTTTTAGAGCAGAAGGCCATTAAACACAACAGTCGAAATACTAATCAATACGAATAAAACCTGCTTTCGCATGCCAGGAAAAAACACGTGAATCTCCCAAAAATTTCACTTTAGAAATATTGAATTTAAAATTAGATGGCTTAACTTCATCAAGCTTGTATGAAACTGACTTATAAGAAGAATAGCCAGTTTGAAGTGCTGGCTCATAACTATAAAGTAAAACCATTCTTTTCTCATCAATAAAAACATTATCGCCTGAATATTGAGAAATAAAACCTTCTAAGTAGTCAATTGGCCTGCCAACATTATTTATAATCGAGACATTAACTAATATTTTTGCACCATCAATTACCCTTGGTCTTACATCAATTTTAAATGGAATTTTTTTCTCTGAAAAACAAAGGGCTGTTAAAAAAAAGATAATGATATATCGTTTCATATCTCTGAAATTGGTTAAAATTTGATTAAATACAAAAGGAAAAGGTTTAGCTAAATTTTAATTTATATAAAATCAGTTGATCATTTATTCTTTTAATGTAGTTTATTAAATGATAATTCGATACTTAATAATATTATTTTTACAAATTATAGGCATTAGCTTTGGACAAGTTGAAAATGGTCAATGGAAGTCACTTACCTCTGTTCTGAATAATAATGACTTAGTCTCCTTGAATAATATTATTTATTCAGCCACTGATGGAGGACTTTTTGTTTTAGAAAATAACGAATATAAAACTTTTACAACAGTAAATGGTTTGGAGGGTGTTAATCTGACATCCTTAGCAATTGATTTAAACTCAAATCTTTGGATTGGAGGAAATTCCCCAAATGGATTTTTACAGGTTTATAATCCTAATTTAGGTGAATCTGTTAAGATTTTTGATTTTGGACTAACAAAGATTTTAGATATTCAAATTAAAAATCAATTTTGTTGGACTCTTTTTAAAAGCGGGCAAGATTATGGTATTATGAAGTTTATCTATGATGATGGTTGGGAATATATAGACAGTTATACAAATTTTCCAATTGGCACCGGATCATTAAATTGCTTTTTAGCTACTGATACCACTATTTATTTAGGATCTGATACAGGTCTTCTATTCTCGAAGATATCGAACAATTTGAAAGACCCTTTCAGTTGGTCATCTGTAATCAATTCCCAAAATATTCAAATTTCTTCTATAAGAGAACAATCTGATAAAATATTATTTTCATCCAATAGCGAAATTTATGAGATTAATACTTTCAATGAAGAAATTACTCAGATCAACATTAATTTTAATTTAACAAGTATATCAAATTTTTTTATAATCCAAGATGGTCTACTGGTAGTTGACGGAGATAGAATAATTTTAAGGAGATTGGAAAATGATAATCTCCTTCAAATTGGTTTAGTTGTTACCAGTATATTTGAAAATGAAAATATTATTTATGCTGGAACTAATCATGGTTTTATTATCATAAACGATGATACAAGTTTTTCAAGTTTTGTTCCTAATTCTCCGGCAACAAATAGTTTTTCTTCAATCGAATTGTTGGATGATGGAAGATTAGTATGTGGTAGCAGTAAGGGGCTATCAATTTACAGTGAATTAGGTTGGAGGAATATTTTGGAGATTACAAAACCTGGATCTCATCATATTAATGATGATTATAATTTTGATTTATTTATCGCAGACACTATTCCTTTTGATTTTGGTGAGTATATATCAGATATTGAAGAAGGTCCTGATGGCTTAATTTATTGCGCAATAAGAGGTTCTAGGGTATTTCAGAGCAATCCTCCTAGGAGTAGTGGAGGTATTATAATTATCGATATTGATAACCCAGAAAATGTGACTGTTATTGATACTGCATTTTTAAGTTATTATACTAGCTCGGGGAATTCAGTTCCTTACCAGGTGGTATTAGATATTGAGTTCGATTCTGATGGCAATATGTGGGTCGCGAATCCTTACTGCACTAATGGTAATAAGCCTATTCATGTAAGGTCTTTAAATGGAGAATGGAATCACTTTGAATCCACAGTAAATAATATTAAGATAAGTCAATCTCCTATTTCCATTGACTTTG
>Ga0233432_10003738_pt1 | contig 13665 bp, 11 predicted proteins | sample SI_122_August201_6_FD_179870 | JGI IMG/M metagenome (GOLD analysis project Ga0233432, IMG submission 179870) | Seawater microbial communities from Saanich Inlet, British Columbia, Canada - SI_122_August2016_10_MG | ecosystem: Environmental > Aquatic > Marine > Inlet | place: Canada: British...
ATCTTTATCTCATAAAACAGACTTAACTGACCAAATGTATCATCTAATGCAAACCAGAAGTGTCGCGAAATTATATTTACAATAAATTTACTAACAATTTAAGCTTAGGTTACGTAATTGTTACTAGATATAATTAGATCTAATATAAAAACACTTTGGACATTGAACGAAATGCATGGTCATACATTTTCCAATCGCGACCTAATATTTTGGCACTTGGTCAGAGCCAGTGCTATTTTTATGTTAATGGCCTTTTACGCTACTAATGCATCTGCTTGGGGCTGGAGCAGATCATCAGGACAGAGTTCATCAGTCTCAGCACCTTCTAATGACACTGGATCAGACTCAACCAGTGATGTTTCAAACCTTGAAGCAACAAGTAGCGAGCCAACAGATCAAGATGTAGAGCAAAATGAACCTGCCACCTCTACTCAGGATGTTCAAGATTCTGTTCAGGTTGAGGTAAATTCAAATAGTCAGGTTACATCAGGTACAATCGATCCAGATGTGCGTGATGGTGACAATAATAATTCTAGCAACCTGCCTGTCATGACGAAGCGATCCAAGCGGAAAAATATGCTGATTAAAAAATGGCGGGCCGAGTTTGCACGTGAGGATCTATTTTATGTCGTTACTGATCAGCCTATTAAGATCCCTGATGTGAAATTTCAGCTTGAACGCATTCAATCAGAAACACCAGACTTTCCTAAATATCAATTACCATTTGAAGGAAGTGATCTAGCGCTTCTAGAGGAATGGATAAATGATTCGCTAGACCGGCACCTTCCTCAAAGACCAAAATCGAATAGTACGACATCACTTTTTTCTGCAAACTCGAAACTGAACGCTCAAGACGTTCAAAAAAAGATTGCAGATTTGGAAACAAAAAGCGTAATGCTCTCTTATGGCAATAAAGCACTACAGGCGATGGGTATCTTTATTGATTAAGGTCACACACTCGAAGTAGCAACTCCGGTCGAATGCAAACTTCCGCATGACATAAGAGATAACGTTTAATAAATTGTCAGCACCTTTTCTTAGGCTCATATCAAAATGGCAAAGACTCAATAGTACCCTCGTGCGCAATGCCATCTGGTGTATGGACTAATAACTCAGTGCCAAAATCCCAATACCCTTTTGCAATCATTGACATTCCTACATTGCATTCAAGACGAGGCGAATAAATACCTGACGTTACCTGGCCAAGCTGAACACCATTATGCGTGGTAACTGGAAACGGTTTGCCACAAGGCGGGGCTTTACCACCACCGAATTTAATGCCACGCAACACCTTATTTGGTCCTTGTTTGGCAATATCATGCAAAGCGTCTTTACCGATATAATCAATCTCATCACCAAAATAGCATAGTGATTCAAACCCGCATTCAAGCGGATTATTGTCACGTGTAAATTCGTTGCCATAGGACATTAATCCACCCTCAATGCGTTCAATCAGATTTGGACAGCCTGGAGTGATATTGTAGGCCTGACCAGCCTGCCAGATCATATCCCATAGATCGCTACCAAGATGACCGCCTTGAAGGTAAATTTCAAAACCACCCTGTTTACTGTAACCTGAACGGGCAATAAGTTGCTGTGTTCCAAGCACATCAAACATGCCAAATTGAAAATATCCAAGATCATGGATCGCATCGCCAAAAAGCTCAACCATTAAAGGGGCTGCTTTTGGTCCCTGGATGGCCAATGGCGAAACATCTGGCTCTTCGATAGTAACGTTTAATCGTAAACCAAGTGCCAGACCCTTGGCCCAAAACAAGACATCAGAATCCGCGATTGATAGCCAGAATTTATCATCCGCAAGCTTAATCAGCACAGGATCATTCAACATTCCTGCATTTTCATCAATCATTGGCACATAAAGACATTGACCAACTTTTGCACTGCGAACATCGCGGGGCGTCATCAATTGAACGAGCCTAGCAGCGTCAGGACCCGTAATCTGAACCTGACGTTGGACTGCCACATCCCATATCTGCACATGTTCTCGCAGATGCCAATAATCATCCTCAACGCTTGGTGTAAACGCCTTTGGTAACAGCATATGGTTAACCACACTAAACCCCCGAACACCATGTTCCTCGACTTTATCGGTAAAAGGCGTCCGCCGGATGCGCCGCGACATGTTCAAACCAGATTGTGCCATTAGTGTACCATTCTCAGACATTCAGCCATTATACTTTTTAACATTGATTGATGAGCCTTAATTCGACAACCAACAAGAATAGCTATTCGGCGACATAATTATTGGTATGTGATAGCTTCTCGACGCATCAGACATAGTAAAACGAACAACAATTTCATTCAAAATTTTCAAACCATTTTGCGGTATCTCGCGATCTGCAAAATATACCCCGCTAGCAATCACCATTTCATATATGTCATCACTGCTAACATTAACTTCTTCCTTAAACCGCCCACCCTCGTCACTTGCGCTGACAAACACCAATACACGTGTTCCATCAGGCTCAATTTTGATTAATGAAATGGTAACATTGCCAGCATGTGTACCATCTACGCCATTCAATAAATGAGATGACAGAACTGCCATTTTTGCCTCCAAAATACATACCCAGCCAACGTCTAACCAGTTTCATCTAGTTTAACTGAAATAGTTATTCGATTGATGCTTTGTCACGCTTTGATGTTGTCGCAAGTACAATCGGGCTGATAACCCCCTTGACCTTCACATTGACACAGGCTGTTTTACCACTGGCCATCGCGCGTTTAACTGCCGGAATGATGTCTTCGCGTTTCATCACCAATTCACCATAGCCACCCAACCCTTCAAACATGGAATGGAAGGGAATATCACGAAAGTCCGTTGCGTAATGCTTGCCGCTCTCGAATAAGCGTTCCTGTTGCTGAGAAATACAATCAAGCCCACCATTATTATCGATAACAACGGTAATGGGACGATTTTCCTGAAAGGCAGCTTCGATTGACAACCCCCCGGACAGAAAGGCACCATCACCACTGATCAGTACAACGTTTTTTTGTGGATGAATATTCTTTGCGGATACAGCAAAGGACACACCTACGCCAAGTAGGCTAAAGGTGCCGGGATGCAGAATCCCACCCAATTTTTTACCCATATAACCAGCAAGATTGATTGCAATTTCTGACCAGAAATGCGTGTTACCACCATCAATGACCAGCCAATCATCGTCATTCATAGCGCTCTGTACATCCATCGCCAGTTGCATAGGATGAATGCGACCCCCAAATTCTGGTGAATTTGCCTCTGCATCAACATCCGCTATCATTTGTTTCACCCAATCAGCGCGACGTTGGCTGTTTAACTCATACCAATCACGGCCGAGAGTAAATGACGGACTATCTAAATGCGCAATCATTGCTTGCAAGAACGCACCCGGATCAGACAGCAAAGCAAAGTCAGCTGCCCGATTAAACTCAATTTCTTCATGTGAGCCATTTATACAAACAAGATCGACAGTCTCTGGAAATAACGGCGGGTTGCCAAAATTCATCTGATTATCAAGCCTGGCGCCTACCATCAGCACCAGATCCGTCTCGCAGAACGCATCTTTTGACGGGTGATATTGATGGATATCAGCAAGCCCCATATAAGCTTCACATTCCTCGCCAAGTAACTTTTGGTGATAGGGTATGTTAAATACGGGAATGCCAAGTTTACGCCCTGCTTCTTCCAGATATTGTTCTGCTTCAGACCACCAGACACCATGCCCACCGATCAACACAGGCCGTTTAGCCGCACTCAGCTTGTCCAGTACCGTTTGTAGCCGCGCTGGTTCAGGCCATGCTTTTGCCGGAGTCTGAGGTGTTAGATCGAACGGGCGTTCATGCCGCCCAATATTTTCCGGAAAGGATGAAAACATAATATCAACCGGCAAGCTTAAATGTACGGCTCCTGGATATCCATTCGTAGCAATCTTATAAGCCCGATCAACAAATTCATTGATACGTTCACCATCGGTTATACAGGCACTATATTTGGTTAGTGGAGCGGCAATGGCAACATCATCAATTTCCTTAAAACCTCCAGCTCCTTGGCGTTTCAGCGTGCTTGATCCTGTCACAAAAATCACTGGTGAGCGTTCGCCCCACGCCTCCATCATCGCTGGAACTGCATTCGCAAATCCCTCTGGCCCAACAAGGCAGACAGCCGGTTTTCGGGTAATTCGGGTGTGGCCATCGGCAAAATGCCCCGCAATTTGTTCATGCGGACAATTGATCACTTTCATCTGGCATTCCATAAAGCCTTCAAGGGCTGGATTACAAAAGCCACCGGATAGGGTGAACACATGTTCAACTCCCTTTTCCTTAAATGCTCTTGCCAGCAAAGCACCACCTCGAATTTTTTTGTCTTCACTCATGGCTTAGCGCCTCCCAGATGCTTCAGCGTTGTGCGTAGAAGCAAGGTTTGCACTACCCACATCTACAACACTTTTATGGCCAATCAACCCCATGACGGAACTAGCTTCATTACTAATTACATCCAAAATATCTGCAAGCCCAGACCCTCCGCCAGCACCAAGACCATACATGGCGCTTCGTCCAACCATGGCAAAATTAGCCCCTGATGCAAGTGCTTTAATCACATGCTCACCAGAACGAATGCCGCCATCAAAAATAAGTGGCATATCCGCGCCCACAGCCTGCCTAATGACTTTGAGGGACTCAATTGTTGTTGGCGCAGCGTTAAGTTGCCGCCCGCCATGATTAGACACATAAATAGCATCAGCGCCCATAGCTTTGATCCGGATAGCATCTTGGTGTGACTGCACGCCTTTGACCACCAATTTACCAGACCAGCGATCACGCAACATTTCAAGAAAATGCCAGTTGGCTCGCCCACGGCTAGCGCTACGAATAAATTTGGTGCCTTGTGTTGAGGTAACATAGTTCATAGGGCGCGGCATGCCCGCTACAAAACATTGCAAAACAGTGGTTAAGGACCAGCGCGGATGTGTTGCAAAATCCCAAATCTGGCGCGGCCCCCACTGCATGGGAAATGTAAAACCATTGCGCAGATCACGCGTGCGAACAGATGGGATAGGCACATCAACAGTAAGGATCAAAACCTTATACCCACTGGCCTTTGCACGTTCGATCAATTCATCAACAAAATCACCTGATTGGTCAGCATAAAGCTGAAACCAAGCATGACCTTCGGCATCTTCTATAATTTGTTCAAGTGTTGACGAAGAAGCAGTGGAAACACATAACGGAATTCTTCGCGCGGCTGCTTCGCGCGCCATATGCTGATCGGCACCTGGCCACGACAAGGCACACATCCCCATAGGGGCAATTCCAAAAGGCAGACCCGTTTCCTGCCCCAGAATATTGCTCGAAAGATCACGGTCAGCAACATCAACCAAAACCCGGGGCATCAGCCTGATTTCATCCAATGCACGGCTGTTAAGATCAGATAGGCTTTCATCACCTGATGCACCGTCAACAAAATCAAACATCATTCTTGGTAGACGTTTTCTGGCAAGCTGACGTGCCTCTTCCACTGAAAACAAGCTGTTTGACACGTTAATACCTTTTTTATGAGACAAGCCTAATGACATATAATTGACTATAATTCTGGATGTTAACAAACATTTAATTTATAACACAAATAAAATTATTGAATGAATTAATATAAAAAAGTTATAGTTTTAAAAAGAGGTTTGTTATGAATTTCAAGCAACTAAAAGCCTTCAACATGGTCATGCAGCATGGCACAATTACCGCCGCTGCCAGACATATGCGAGTGTCGCAACCAAGCGTGACTAGGTTAATCCACGAACTTGAAACGGAGCTTGGCTTTGCCTTATTCATGCGCCAAGGGCGTGGGATTGTCGCCACCGTTGAAGCAAGACGTTTCCATCTGGCAGTAGAAAGTGCCTTTATCAGCATCGAAAGGCTTGATGATCTGGCAACCGCAATCCGTCAAGATACAATCGGCAAGATTTCGGTTGGCGTCATTCCAACATTTTCAGTATCAGTGCTGCCTAAAGTTCTAGGACAGATGCGGCAAAATGATGATAAAACGCATACCGTTATTTATACACGTAACACCCCAGCCATTGTTGACGCCGTGCAATTGCAACAATTCGACCTGGGTATTGTTTCACGCTCGCCACCTTATGAAGGCGTTCACATCCTGTACCAGACCGTGGTCAATTATGTAGGTCTTTTTCCAACTGACCATCCCCTTGCGCAATCTCAAGACAAGCTGGATCTATCAACAATTTCTAATGATCAGGAATTTGTTACTTTCGGTGATGTCTATCCCTTAGAAATGCAAGGAATGGACGCCGCTCTATCAGAAAAACTTCAAAAAAATGCCCGTTACAGTGTCGCTAACCTGCTAACAGCCGCGGCATTGGTTCGCGAGACCGGGGTGCCTGCTATCATTGATCCGTTTTCAGCAAAAATGGCGGTGAATAACAGTGGCGTGATGATCCGTCCTTTATTACAAAAATTACAATATCATATCGCTATCATCACCCGTGGTGTTGATACAATGACAAAAGATACAAGGCGTCTAGCTGATTTTTTGATCTCAGCGTTTGAAAATGACCCGGTTGTTCAGGCTACCACTAAAAACAGTTAAATCGTCAAACCACCAACTCAATTGGCAATAAATCTCTGAGGACAGCATCGCTTGCGGCATCTATATGAAATGGTCGATAATTTTCCAAAACAGCTTTGGCATGATTTGCCGCCACTTGTCTTATATCAAGGCTACCTGCAGCTTCCCAAACATCAATCGCTTTCCGGTCAGCAATGCCAGGATAGAGAAAATCAGAATGCATCCGTGCGTAGGTATCTGCCTCACCAAGAAAATGCCCAACACCGCTTGCCACTGTACCGATTTTGCTGGCTGAAACCATTTGCGAACTTATATCTAATGTATTTGTTGCACGCAGAATACAGCCAAGCATATCATTATCGATAACCATCGCTTCGAATGAAATACCCATGAGGCTAGCTTGCGCTCCACAAGCTTGAGTGACAATATTGGCTCCAGCTTGTACCGTCTGGCTGACGGTCAAGCATTTTTCATAACCGCTTTGTGCATCTGGTATTTTACTCTCAGTTGCACCGGCGATGGTTGATGAAGGAAGGCCATAATGTCGAGCCATCTGAATCGCCGCTGCGGTCAGCATAGCCTGCTCGCCACTCCCACCAGCCATTGCGCCAGTTCGAAGATCAGTGATCATGGGGCGAGGACCAAAAACAGCTTTTGCCTGTTCATCAACAAGCCATACAATCACCATTCCGGCTAGTGTTTCTGCAGTAGTTTGAGCAACACAGCCAGCAATGGTAACAGGACTAGAGGCACCTAGCTGGCCAAATGTATTCACCGACACCGGAATGCCACACCGCACAGCCTCAATCAAAACATCAACAGAGTCAGCATCAAATCGCATTGGCGGGACTGCATGATTGACATTAAGCGTTAGAAACGGCTGCTCCTGAAATATCTCTTTTGAACCAGCAAGCTCGTAACACATTGTGGCAATATCGCGCACAGATTGTGTATTGCTGGCGCCTGTAAAGACATGCTTTTGCGTACCTGCAAGGCTGGCATAGGCGGTATTCACGTCAAGGCGTCTAGCATCGGTCATGTCACGCGCCACTAGAGGGCGACTGAAGAAATGAATATGTGTAAGCGTATCAACAAGGCGCGCAGCATCATAAAGATCGCTGAGACACGAAGCGCGGTACTTATCTAATTGCATATCATATAGCTGCGGTGACGCCCCACCGGTACCCACATAAACCTTATTCTGGTTGAGCAGTAAATCATTATTATCAATCCGGGCATGCAGTATAAAATCTCTCTGCAATCCCTTAATAGCCGCCTCGACAAGCGGCGTCGGGAACAACAGTCGTCCAGCTTCACTAAGGCTGCCGCCTGCCGCCTTGACAAGCTGTATAGCTATTTCTGGTGCCTCGCTTAGGCCAGTCATGGCAAGCAATTCGCATGCAGCCTCATGCACAGCGTCAATCCCTTCAGAGCTTAAGGGGTTAAAACTTCCCCCTTGGCCAATAATGCGCTGGCCATGTAAAGACGCTGTGGAGTTCACGACCTGTTTTGCCCCCCTTCGGCGACGGCTACGTCCAGACGACCCCGCTATAGCCTCATCTATCATTTCACGACCCCTTACCCATTAATCTGGCTACCCTATTGCTGAGCCTGTTGACACCATTGTTACAAGGCTTTTAAAAGACCAATTCATATCCAATTTCAAGAATTGACACGTTACATGCCATTCCCTGTCCACTTGCATTCTTTTGCTCATGGCAAGTTTTGTCACTCGTCACTAAATAGGCATTACCAATACCAGCTCTGATAATGTCTAATACAACGGCATCCTTTATATAAACCCCTACACCATCATCAATTGCCAAACCTGAAGGTAGATTTCCAGCCACAATTTGAGCCTCATAAGCAGCCTTGCGATGGGGTTCATTCCTATAATGTGGACAAATGCTACCACCTACAAGCCCAAGGCCGTCAGCCAGAATATAGTCATCATCTTGTGTGCTAAGTAACAATTTATCAAACCAACAAATCGCACCAGCACTAACACCAGACAGGATCATGCCGCGCTGTCCGGCATTCAGAAGCACCTTATCAATTCCCGTTTGGCGCCAGTGTGATAGCATTTTCAGCGTTGAACCACCACCAACATACAGAACATCAAGACCGTCGACAAATGCCTCTGCGGCTTTTAAATCAGCCATAATTGGCAAATGGCTTGTTTTTGCAATTCCTTTAAAACAGGCATAAAAAGCTTTAATGCGATCAGGGTCATCATTGCTGGCATGACCGATATAACCGATATTGGGGTGTGGCAATGTAAGAGCTAGCAGATAATCCTCGAGTATGTGATCTTCATTTTTGGGTGTTTGTTCATGGGTGAACCCGCCGCCGCCCACTGCAAAAATATGGACGCTATCTATGAACGCACCAGTACGCACCATTTTTAAAAAACCTTTTTCTGCTTGCTTTAGTTGATGCGGATAGAATACGCAATTTGCATATAAAAAAGCAATTTATACATTTTCCGTATAAATATATTCATAAATTTTAGTTGTTATAACTAAATGGTAAATCCATACTTAGAAATGAAAATACATTTGATGGGGAATCCGCAGAGTCAGGCTCTGGTTTAATTCCAAATCAATCTACAGTAGAAGCAGGCGTCTTTTGGACAAGCCTGACGAACGTTTTATTAAGGAGGAACTTCAATGAAAAAACTGCTAATAGCATCAGCAATGGTTCTGCTAATCGGCGGAACAAGCGCAATAGCAGCGCCAAATGGCACATTCAGACAAGCTCACGAATATGGCTATGGTGACAAGTCCAGTCTTGACCCTGCTTCACGTGGCCGCGTGATGCAAATCACCGAAAAGCTAATGAGTCGTCTCATTCGTCCAGACATGCAAGGGTCACCAAGCCCTGACCTAGCAACATCATGGAGTTCGAATGCCGCGGCTACAGAATGGACAGTAAAGCTTCGTAGCGGTGTCTCATTCCATGATGGTAGCAGCTTTGACGCCGATGATGTTCTGTACACGTTAAACCGTGTTCTAAATCCAGAAAACAAGTCACCAGCGCGTTCCGCGATCAAGATGATCGAAAAAATGGAAGCCTTGGATAGTATGACTGTTAAATTCACACTATCGACACCATTTGCCGACATGCCTTTGCAATTGATGGACTATCGACTTCGCATCATTCCTGAAGGATCTGGTGACTCAATCGCTACTTCAGGCATTGGCACCGGCCCATTCAAACTGGTCAGCTATGATGCTGCCGGCGTCACCAAGCTAGAAGCCAATATGGATTACTGGGAAGGCGCACCAGGCGTTGCCAAAATGGAAATCATTGGCATCGGTGATGGACAGGCACGTATGCAGGCCTTGCTTGGTGGTCAGATTGATTTTGAAAACACTGTGACAAATCAGCAAAAGCCTATGTTCGCTAGTAGTAGCAAATTCAAGCTTATGGAAGTGCCAACAGGAAACTGGCGTGGTCTAGTGTTCCGCACCGACGTTGCACCATTTGACGATGTACGCGTTCGCCAGGCTGTGCGTATGGCAGCTGACCGAGAAGATCTAGTTCAACTGATTATGGGTGGGGCAGCTACAGTTGCTTGTGACACACCCGTAAAGCCTGATGACCAGTATCATGCTGACATAAAATGTCCTCAGGACATTGCCGGAGCAAAAAAATTGTTGGCCGATGCGGGATATCCAAATGGTATTGATGTTGAGGTTTATGTCGCAACATTGGAGCCAACTTGGCCAATTCTTGCCGAGGCATATCAGCAACAGGCTGCTGAAGCTGGAATCCGTGTAACCATCAAGCAGGTTCCATCAGACGGATATTGGAGTGACACATGGATGCAAAAGACAATTTCAGCAACGCGCTGGAATGAGCGTCCTGCTGATTCCGCATTGCATGAGATCTATCTTTCTACAGCAAAGTGGAACGAGTCCTATTACAAGGATGAGGCCTTTGACGCCTTGCTTGGCAATGCCCGCCGTGAGTTGGACTTTAACAAGCGTAAAGCTCTTTATGTAAAAGCGCAGGAGCATCTTTACGAAACCGCTGGCACATTGATCCCCTATCATGTTTCAAAGCTATATGTGATGAATGATCGGGTAAGTGGCATCGATGCTGTTGAAAACCACACTATTCGCTGGCACAAAGTGACAGTGAAATAGTCAGGTTTTAAACAAGTCTAGGTAAACAGGCTACAAAATGAAATGTGGGCCAGTGTTGATCCCGAAACAATCTCGGAATTCCACTGGCCTTCATAATAAAAGCTTTTGAATTAGTGGGTTTTTACCCAAACGGGGGGACATCATACATGCTATTCATGTTGATAAGACGCGTTTTTCTGGGCCTTGTTACCGTTTGTCTGGTGTCTTTAATCATTTTTGCTGGCGTGGAAATACTTCCCGGAGACGCCTGCACTCAATATCTGGGCGAATATCAGGCGGATGACGAATTGCTGGCCCAATGCCGCAAGGATCTTGACCTTAATCGTCCCGCTATTGACCGTTTTAGCGAATGGGCTGGCGGCGCGGTTACAGGCGACCTTGGCCTTGCCGTCGATGGTAAAACAGAAATCAGCAAAATTGTTGGCGACCGCTTGAAAAACTCACTTTTACTAGCGCTATGCGCTATGGGTGTAGGCGTGCCATTGGCACTTTTCCTTGGGGTAATTACTGGCCTGTGGCGGGATCGACTGCCAGATTTATTTGTCTCGACATTAGCTATTTTTGCTATGACCATTCCAGAATTTGTCTCGGCAACTTTGCTTATATTGATTTTCAGCATTTGGCTGGGATGGTTACCAGGTATCGTCTTAACATCTGCTAGTGCGCCAGCATCTGAATTTTTTCCTGAAATACTGTTACCTGTGATCGTACTGTCGCTGGTGATGTGCGCGCATATCATGCGGATGGTACGCTCATCCGTGATCGAAGTCATGGCAAGTGATTATGTGCAGATGGCAACACTAAAAGGTGTTGCCTATTGGCAGATGGTGTTCCGTCATGCTCTGCCAAATGCGTTGTTGCCAGCGATTAATGTTGTTGCTTTAACGATTGCGTGGCTACTTGGTGGTGTTGTTGTGATTGAGGTGGTGTTCAACTATCCCGGGCTTGGCCGGCTAATGATCGACTCAATCTCAGACCGCGACTTGCCTGTAGTGCAATCAATTGCGCTGATTGTGGCCAGCGTCTATGTCTGTGTCAATCTGGCTGCAGATTTACTCACCATGATCGCCAATCCGAAACTACGCACCATGTATACGAGAAACTAATGGCTGTAGCACTCGCCCCAAAAACCGAATCCAGCTTCCGTGCGATTACAGTTCTCAAAGATCTTGTATCGCGACCGTCAGGCGCGATTGGCTTGTCGCTGGTTCTGTTCCATGTTGTGCTGGCGCTGATTAGCCCTTACATAATCCCATTTGATTTTAAATTGCAGAATTCTGCTCTCATGCTTTCGGCACCTGACAATATTCACTGGCTTGGGGCTGACCATCTTGGTCGGGATGTATTTTCCCGTACCCTAATGGGTGGACGCGAGGCATTATTGGTAACTGGTGTAGCAACCCCACTAGCGGTTATCTGGGGCGGTTTTACAGGTATTCTTTTTGGTTTGGTTGGCGGACGGCTTGACGAAGTGCTAATGCGGGTTGTCGATGCGTTTCTGTCGCTACCTTGGATTTTGAAAATGCTGGTACTGATCGTGACCTTTGGCAGTGGTGTCGAGGTACTCATTCCAACACTGGCCTTTTTCTATGGAATTCCTGTCATTCGCATTGCCCGTGCCGCAACCCATGATGTGATCGCCCGCGATTTTGTATGGGCGGCCAAAGCCCGGGGGCACAGCCGGATCAGCATTATATGGCGTGAATTACTACCAAACGTGCTTGATACGCTGATGGTAGAAGGCGCCATGCGGTGGTCGTGGATGTTGTTAGCCTTTTCGTCATTGTCATTTTTGGGCTTTGGTGTGTCACCACCGACACCAGACTGGGGTTTGATGATTTCTGATGCGCGCGGTTTCATGTCCTTTGCACCATGGGGTGTCATTGGTCCCGTGATCGCACTTTCGTCGCTAATTATAGGCATTAACCTAACCGCAGATGCCCTCGCCAAAGCGCTGGGTATTGATCGTGCACAAAAGGCACCAATGTAGCATGAGTGAAAAAGCCTTTATTGATATCAAGAATTTGTCGATTGGCTATTCCAGCCGTTCCGGCAAGGTGATCAAAGTGCTACGCGATGTCAGCCTTACCATCAAACGCGGCGAGAGTGTTGGCCTTGTTGGTGAAAGCGGTTCCGGTAAAAGCACGCTAGCCCTTGCCGCGCTTGGCTATTTCAAACGTGGTCTTCGTGCTCTTGACGGTAGTGTAAGTTTTGATGGCGTTGATATGCTCAAACTTGACCGCGATGACCTACAGGCAATCCGAGGGGGAAGATTGGCTCTCATTCCCCAAAATTCTGGTCAGTCACTCACCCCGACATTGCATATTGGTCAACAGGTTGCCGAGGCCTTACGCCTGCACAGCGATCTGAATGACCAGCAATTTAAGGCACGTGTTGTTGATCTACTAACGCAAGTTCGGCTTCCCGATCCGGCCGCGCTGGTGACGCGATATCCGCATGAACTATCTGGTGGCCAACAGCAAAGGGTGGCCATCGCCATGGCACTTGCCGGAGAACCTGAAGCATTATTACTTGACGAGCCGACAACAGGTCTGGATGTAACAACGCAGGCGCATATTCTTGAATTGCTCCGTGATCTGGCGCGTGAACGCAATATGGCAATGCTCTATGTCAGCCATGATCTGGGCGCGATCTCGAGGGTCTGTGACCGTGTGGTGGTGATGTATGCTGGTGAAATTGTACTTAATGGCTCGGCTCGGCAGGTTTTGCTGGCGCCACGTCATCCCTATGCACATGGTTTGCTGGCATCAATACCGCGCTTGAATCAAACCCGCTTGCCAATGGCATTGGACGGGCGACCACCAATGCCGGGCGAGGCTATTAACGGATGCGCCTTTGCCGACCGCTGTGCCCTGGTGGATAAAAAATGCCAGTCAATGTCGCCACCACTCATACCCATAGACAGCG
>Ga0233432_10003741_pt1 | contig 13655 bp, 14 predicted proteins | sample SI_122_August201_6_FD_179870 | JGI IMG/M metagenome (GOLD analysis project Ga0233432, IMG submission 179870) | Seawater microbial communities from Saanich Inlet, British Columbia, Canada - SI_122_August2016_10_MG | ecosystem: Environmental > Aquatic > Marine > Inlet | place: Canada: British...
CCTGTATGCTTTCCCCGCTTCTGATTGTCTGTATGCTTTCATGTATGCTTTCTTTTTTGCTTTCCCCGCTTCTGTTTGATTGTATTTTTTCTGGGCTGCTTTCCCCGCTTCTGTTTGACTGTATGCTTTCATGTATGCTTTCTTTTTTGCTTTCCCCGCTTCTGATTGATTGTATGCTTTCATGTATGCTTTCTGATATGATTTCCTCGCTTCTGATTGATAGTATTTTTTAATGCTCGCTTTCTTCTTTTCTGTTTGATTGTATTTTTTATCGTATGCTTTCTTACACAATTTACACCTCGCAAGTCGTCCATATTTACCCCGTTTATTTTTGTGATACTCCTTAAGCAACTTAGTTTCACCGCACACTGTACAAGTCTTTTCCATTTGAATTTTTTCACTTTTTTCACATGAAAAAATTCAAATTTTCAATTTTAGAGTAAAATTGCTCTGAAATTAAAATATATCTAATAAATGGGAAATATATCTAATAACTTATTTTATATTTACTCACGTAACAAAGATTCGCGTCGTTGGGAATCGAATTATCTGGCCGGCGACGAAAATTTGGTAAAAAAATTTAAGCATGCGATCTTCTGCTTTGGTCTCGATGTAACAAACATCGAATCAAAAGCATTATATTTTTATGCTGGGCGAAAACGATTAATTAAAGCACTCGCAACCGAAGACAAAAAACATATAATTTTAACATTCACCAATGAGACAATGTATGATAAATACAATAATGCAGAAGAGCAAATGATCTCAATGGATATCGCCCTTCAAGAGAGACAATTTGCAAATAAATTTAAGGTCACTAATGGAAGGATAGTATTAGATGACGCGACAATACAGATGATTTACACGCGCAAGTAATTAGAAAAAAATATGTTTACGCATTTTTTTGAGCATTTTTTTGTATGTTGAAGTTTTTTTGTTACAGTTCATAGCCACAAACGTTCCGGCACTGGGTTCGAATTTTCTAGCAAAGAGCGCACCACTACTACATATGTCTTTTTCAAATTTCTTTGCTTTTTCAAGGGTAAACTTTTCAGGATGAGGTTTTCTAGCCATCGGGTCCCAATACGTGTAAGTCGTTGGTATTTCTCTTATTTGACTTTTAAAACCCTTTGTTGTAGGTTTTCCAAAATTATGAACAAACCAATTAATCGGTAAAATTTCATCGGGACACGAACAAAAATCGTCATCGTCATCGTCATCATAATAACAAAGTCTTTTTCGAGTATCTTTTAACCATTCTTTACCATGCTTAGTGTCTTTCATGTCAACTAGCAATTTAGCACATTTTCGGTTAAGTAACACCCATTGATCGGCATAATATAAACCAGTTACAGCATAAGATTTAACGGCGTAATCAATGTTTATACGAGATTTTTTACTTGCTGTGACTTTTTTATACAGTTTTTTGTAATCAAACAAGGGAATGCATTCACCTGATAATATTACAAAGTAAGCATTGTCAGGGTCTTTTAAAGCTTCTCGTATCATCTTAATCCACGCCGATACTAAATTTTCTTCGCACCATCCAGTCTTTATGGATCTGACTCTCGATTTTTTCAACCACTGCGGAGTGTCTTTTGTAACAGTTTTAATATGACTGTAAATACTGTGTGTCTTTTTTTTACCGCAATCTTGTTGGAAAAATTTTTCCCATATTTCACGATGCAGTACAGTATCATACAGTAAAAAGCAAAAAGCTATTTTCTTTACCATTTATTGTAAAGAAATAATATCGCATCTATTTTTATTTAAAATATTACTACAAACAAGAAATGTCTACGCTACCAGTAATAAATTTCGAATCATATATCTATAAGGTTCTCAAACAAGTTCATCCCTACACTGGAATGACAAAAGACGCTAAAAAGATAGTTAACTCAGCAATGAATTATTTCACGCATGAAATAGCTAAGGAAGCTGTTTATTTAACAACCGACACCTCACGGGGGAAAAATAAAGGTAAAGGAACCATTTCGTCCCGCGACGTTCAAACAGCTGTGCGACTAATTTTACCAGGAGAATTGGCTAAACACGCTGTATCCGAAGGCACAAAAGCCGTAACACTGTATTCATCATCCATTTCGGGTAAAGGCAAAAAACGTATATCAAAGGCAAAAAGAGCCCGTCTTCAATTTCCACCGCCATTATTAAGAAATGCGCTAAAAAAGAAAAGCTCTAAAAGGGTGGGAGAGGGTGCTCCTGTATACTTCGCGGCCGTGCTTGAATATCTAACCGCGGAAATTTTAGAACTAGCTGGGATCGCCGCTCGTGATAATAACCACCAGCGGATACATGCTAGAGACATTCAACTAGCTATAAGCAATGACGAGGAATTAGATAAACTGTTTGATAAATTATCCATTCCAGGTGGTGGAGTATTACCAAATATACATGCTGTTCTTTTACCAAAGCGAAAGTAAGTGTAGTCTTATATTTTTTAAAAATAAGACTTGAATAATCTAAACCAGTTCCGACTTGAGTTTATTGTATTTGATGCTCCGCGTACTCATCAGATCCATAAGCTTCTGAATCTTTTCCGCGACCGGTGTCTTTGGTATGGCAGTTTCTCGCTTCTTTCTCAGACCGGCTTCCCTAGCAGCTGCTGCGTTGACAGCCTTAGTCGCTCTTACTCGTCCCAGCGCGTCATTAACCTTGTCTTCTTACTAATTTTCGAATTGTTGCCGGATCGTTGAGATCATAAAAGTATCTTGCAATATTATCATGATTTTCAGACACCATGGCCTTCCAAAATTTAGACTCCGCCGGACTCTTAGTCACGCCTAGAAATTCAAGGATTAGATTCTGTGCTCGAACGTAGACCTTGATATTAGTAATCTTAGCCTCAGACGGAAATCTGCGACATTCTCGCAGCAGGGTTCCTTTTGCATTATTCATGTGCTCGAATTGCGAGAATTCCTTTGGAAACATCATATGCACTCTATTCGACTTGCCGGAGATCAGAGTGAACTGGTGATTTCTCTCGATCTTCCATAGATCCTCTGGACCATTAAGAGGAGGTGGGTCTAGTATACCACAAACCTCCATGGTAAAAGGCGATGGAGTTCGGTCATTTCCTTGGAGCTTAGACCAAGTAGAACCACTAGGATTTACTTTTTGCCTTCCAGTGGTGGAATACCCAATCTCAGTGTGTGCGGGGAAACCTTCACTGTTTACACTGGGCCACTCCATTGTCACATGTACACCAAGACCCATGTGAACTATGTCTGTTGTATTTTTCCATTTTTTTCCAGCATTCCATTCTACCCTACCACCCATGCCTTGATCATTTAGACAAAAGAGAAGATGATGCATATGAAGGGAAGGCACTTTATAACGCTTGGTAAGAGCGCCGCTAGGAACTGGTCGAAAAAATCTCACTTGCTTTTTGACCAGATCCTTGCCGTAAACACCGTAATTAGGATTCTCGCGCATCCACTCCCTGAGTCTCACAAGAGCTGCCTCATTGTTTTTCTCTTTTACCTCTGCGCCAGCGATCAAATTATGTGAAGAATACGCATACAATGAAGCGACGCGACATGCAATAAAATCATCTCCATCATTATTCTGTAGGATATTCATGATCTCGCTATTAGAGCGCGGATCTTCGATTACACCTCCAAGAAAACTTGTATCCGTGGCTTCATTGCGTAGTCTTTCGACAAAAATCTCTTTATTATTCGTTTTGATTGTACTTGCTGTTGCTTTTGACATTCTCTCAACCAGGGCGCCTTTTTAGAAAAAAAAAATCAATTTTAATAAATGGGTGTATCAAGTTTTATATTTAGTTTCTTCTTTTTATTCGCTCCAGGTCTCTTTTTATTAATAGCTTCAACTGCTGAAAAAGACTGGTGGGACGGACTTATGTCTGAAGGAGGAGACTTTCTAAAAGATCACGGGAATACAATTTCACTTATCGTTGGGGCAACATTTACAGCTCTAGGTGCTATTTTAATGCTACTGGCAGTAACAAGTGGATCTTCACAACCAGTGGGGACACAGATATCATCAGTGAAACCAAAAAAGATTTATATCCAATTAAGTCCAATGAAAAAGAAGAAAAAGGGCAAAGGTAAACATATCGAAAGAAAAGTTTACAAAGGACCAAGTGGCGGAAGATACATTAAAGTCAAAGGTAAGAAAAAGTATATATAATTAGATTTTAAGATTCAAGGTAATCTTAAAAATGTCAAAAACAGGTAATTTACTTGAACTAGTAATGATTGTCAAAAACTCAGGTGATGAAATAATCCCAATGCTTAACGCGATTAAAAATTATATAGATCATTGGACAATTCTCGACACGGGTTCTACGGACAATACTAAAGAAAATATAACAACGTGTCTTACAGATGTTCCCGGAAATCTTTACGATGGATTACAACTTTACGATGATCCTTTCGTGGATTTTTCAACTGCTAGAAATCGAGCATTAGATTTAGCCAAGGCTCGTTGTACTTTTACTATTATGTTAGACGACACATATATTCTTCAGGATGGCCCGGAGTTGATCAAGTTCTTAGAAAAGAATAAGAACGGAAAAGACGACGGATATATGGTAATTATAGAAGACAAACAGAATTGTTATCCAACAACTCGTATTCTTAGATCCGCGGCCAACAAACGGTATAAACATAAGATTCACGAATATGTTGATATTGAATCCAAAGGTCCCGCGGCCAAATTCATAGATCTAGAGTCAGATTACATGACTGCTCGTAGTAATTCTAGAAAAGAAAGAGATAGGATTCTAATGGAAGAAGAGTTAGAATTATATCCAAATGATAGAAGAATGATGCTTCATTTAGCTAGACACATACTTCACAGTGATCGCGAAGCAGCAAAAACGTATTTGGAAAAGATTTTATGCGAAAAGAAAGATACATTAGACTATGAGGCCAGAGCTTTACTCATCACTTTGCATCCAGACATTCGTCAATGTTCTAAAGTTGTTCAGGCTTTTGGTAAAAAATATCCCAAAGAAATCGAATCAACATACTATGTAGCTTTGCTTTTTAAAGCACTGGGTAAAACTCAGAAAGCATATAAATGGATTGTAAAAGCAGCTGGAGCACAGCCGAAGTTATCTCATAACATAAGAAAGCACATCAAGGATTTAGAGATACCTTACATATTCGCAGATCTTGCCATATGTATGAAAAAAATGAAGGCGGCTGAAAAAGTTCTGAAAACATATTTACCCAAACACAATGACACTCGGCTTTTAAATATGGTCTATGCCATATCCAACATATCCCAAACAGGGCAAAAGTTAGAAACTCCTATCATTGTTTTTCACGCGACAGATAATGTGCATTGTTGGAGTCCCAAAGATCTTAGAGGAACTGGGAATCTACGAGGTTCTGGATCAGAGATTATGGCAATGAATATGGCCAAGGAATTTTCCAAAATGGGATTCAGAGTTTTTGTATTTGGTAAGTTTTTACTCGACGAAACCGATACTCAGGGTATGTACGACGGTGTACAGTATATGGACTCTTCATTCTACCAACAATTTATTGACTCATATGTGGTAGATATTCTTATTGTTTCTCGTGATACAAATAACTTAATTTATCACAAAAACGTACGAAAGGTGTTCTTATGGGTCCACGACACTTTACCTATGAACTTAAAATTTCAAAGCCACTTGCATATCCAGTATGATCCTAAAAAATTCAAAAAGATCATGTGTCTGTGCAATTGGCATAAATCACATGTAGCCAAGGGTCTTAACGTGGAAAAAACTAAAATATTCGTAACTCGTAATGCGATTAATGTTTCTAAATTTACACGTGCTCCCAAAAAGATACCTTTTCGCTTCATCTACGCTTCTGGACCCGAAAGAGGATTAGAATACTTATTAAAATTCATACCGATCATTAAACAAGAATTTCCCCAGACCACGCTTCATGTGTTTTGTGACTTGGAAGGAAGTAATAAGAAAGGTAATAGTAAAGAATTGAAGCAGATGATTTCAGAATTACCTTACGTCACTATGAGAGGTAGGGTCACTCAGGAAGAAATTGCACATGAGTTTTTAATTAGCGATGTTTGGTTTTATCCTACAGACTTTACGGAAACTTATTGTATTACCGCGCTAGAGGCACAGGCTGCTGGCTGTCTATGTGCTTGCTCGGGATTGTCTTCGTTAAAAGAAATTGTAGGAAAGCGTGGTATTGTTGGTGGTGAAGATATATGCGAGGAAGAGGTGGCACAGAATCTACTCAGTGACCTAATATCTACTCTAAAAGACGTTGATCGCAAAAAAGCATTAACTACAACCGCTCGAGAATGGGCGCTAAAACAGAGTTATTCACAATTGGCCGAAGATTGGAAAAATAAATTATTTTGTCTTTGAGAAATGATTGTCTAAAACAACGTGGTTTGTGTAGCGGCACCTGTCCCGGTTACCTAGGTTAAAATATTGGGTGCACTTCCTAAGTATTAATTTTATAGAAAATCTATAAAATACTGAACAGGTGTGTAATGAAAGACGATTACCAGCGAAAATTCGGGGCAACTGTTTTGACAGATATCGCTTGCTCTACGATAAGACTCCCGGAGAAATTTCTTCTACGTTAGGTCCTCGTAATCAGGGATCACAATTAATACTCACATTAGAAGAGATAATATCTTTTTGAATTTGAGATGAATAGAAGTTCGTCCCCGTATATGTATTAAATATACTCATTTATCACAAAATTAATGGTCCTTTTTTCTAACTATCCAGAAATTACTGATAAAGTAAAAAATGACCACGAAAAGAACTGTTTTGATAATCATAAGAATAACTTCATTATTAGCCACGGATATAAAATTCCTGAATAAAGTATCAACCCAAGGCAACGAAAGAATTACGAATAATGCTCCCGCAATCAAGGATAATTTAAATTCGCCTATTAGACCATTAATTTTTTTCTGCGACCCGTCTTTACCAAATAGATAATCTACCATTTGGAGTTCAGGATGTGTCGGTGGGTTTTCATCTGTCGGAAGGGATGCTAATCTATCAGCCATGTTTTTGGATTAAAACTAGTTTTTAAATTACACAAATTGATTTACACGGCTAGAACTGAAAAAGAAAATGCAAAGTACAACATCAGAAATGGACACTACTTCAGCAGCATATCACGATCTAATGACTCGCAAGCTACTTGAACCGCGTAACTACTGGCACCCAGTTCAAGGTCATGTAACCGAGGCAAATGGTGGGTGGCAAACAGTCAGTGAACATACTCGACGCGGTCGTCGACAAGCAAAGTTTCAAATGATGCGCTCAGAGAGAAAGATAACACTAAACGAGGTTAAGCTTTGGTAAGAATCTTATTCTTAAAGAATAAGATTAAATTTTTTATGGATGTGGTAAAATTATACTTGGTGCAATATTAGCCGTAACAAAATTAGTGACATTCATTCTATCATTTGCTATCATGGGTCTAGCCAAATTTGTCATAACACTGTTTCCTGCAAATACAGGGGTGATAAATGTTTGACTACACGCTGCGGTAGGAGCATCGTTATATACACCGTTTACAGTAGGGCATTTTAGTCTATCTGACCCCAATCTTCTAACGTAATCAGTTGTGGCGGGTGGGATTTTAGTACTAGTCGAATTTGGCTGTACTAAAATGTCTGTACCGGCCTCCTGACTCGCGACAACAATTCTAGTTTGTGTTAAATGTTTTAATCCAGTCACAGGATCAACGTCGATTACACTAGGATTTACAGAGTTATCCATGAGACTGCTAACAAATCTTGCAGGCCCAGAGTTAGTTGTTAATAATTTTACAGCGTATTCTTTTCCTGCAACCCATGTACCGGCTGGGGCGGTATAAACGTTTTCCCAGAATAAGCCATATGCGTTATCCGCAGCTCCTCTGTCCGTGGCGGAGCCTACATCAAGAGTAAGAAATGTACCATCTTCTAATTCTATTTCGATACCTGTAATACCTGATTCCTCGGGGGTTTCCGTCCCTGCTAAATATAAAAACACATCTCCCTGAGGAGGTGCTCCCGGGTCAGTGTCCGTCCACAACGCCACTATACTCCTGTACTGCACAGGGAGAGCGTCAGGAGTTAGACTTCCACCAGGTGTCGTAGAGGCGATTCCAACGGGTAGTGGATCCCCCGTTACTCCGGCTGTAGCATATCCAAAATAGTCAAAGCCGGGAGGGGCAATTGAAGCCGCTGTCACCGTGAAGTCGGAAAGTACTGAAAAATTAGAAGTTATTGATCCCGGTGGTCCTTGAACACGAACATTCAAGAGACGGTTTACAGTTTCTTGATAAACCGCTTCTCCATCGTCAATTTCCGGGATAAAAGGAAGACCGGTCGACAGATCTGTTTTCTTATAGACTAGGGCACCATTAACTTTACGATTTACGAAATCTTTCTTTCGAGGCATGGATCTATTAAATCCGGCATTTGACTTGGCATTGGACGCATTTTTCTGCGAGCCTGTAATAATATTTTTACCCGTGTCAAAACTTGACGGAACTCGGGTCACCACATTGTTGGACCCGGGATATTGCGTGTAGTATTGTGTTGTGCCTAAAATTTTTGAGTCCCGCCCGCAATTAAATACAGCTTGTGCTCCTGTAAAATTGTTTGCAAAATTGCATGTTTGAAGAGTGTCAGTTATTGCAATTGTAGACGGTATATTTATGCTATTGCTGATCATTGTGTTTCCTGTAATTTCTGGGAATGACATTTTATTTAAACATTAAAGTTTTTTTGAAAATGATAGTTTTTATACTCTTAGCGATTGGCCTAATAGCCGGATTTTTCATTTGGTGGTTTTCCCCAGGAAACTACCGAAAAGATAAATATACAAGGCATAAACAACCATTGGAGCCGAAAATCCAAGAATCAAATGAACAATACGCACGAAGGCCGGAGGTCTCAAAGTCGCCTAATTTTATTAAATCCGATGCATGGATTGGTAAAAAACACGGATATGTTTTCAAGAATGGTAAACATGGTCAAGGATATTACAAGGATAGAAAAGTAAAATTCGATAAAGATAAAGTAGTTACATATTCACCTCATGAATCGCCGCATGAAACAGGAAAAAGAATTAGATAATCCTAAATATAAATGGATAAAGTTTTCCAGTTAATATCCAACTGGTTGGAATCAGATTCTAAAAATCTAAAGACGACCCTAGACATTCCTTTCAAAGAATGTTACGTATTATTTAATATTTTATCTTTCATTCCCAAAATCAAAGAATGCGGAGTGTGTTATCAGAAAGAAAAAAGAACAAAGTGTTCTTCATGTGAATTTGTACTATGTATTGTCTGTGCTCCTAAATTAAGAAGAGCTATCTGTCCTCACTGTCAACGAGAAAATACATATCCTCCCGAATTTAATATGAGACACCAACGAAGAAGAACGCATCGCAGAAGCCCTTATGTATTTCATGCATGGAGTGATAATCCGTTTGGACCTATTCTTTTAGAAAATAGTAGATCAAATAGAACTTACGTACCGTCGACTTCGACGTGTAGAAGATGTGGCAGATTTAACTATGATACAAATATATGCCCATGTTATTACAATCCATGGGAGATACCACGTGATCGTTTCATATGGTCTTGGAGAGAATCTAGAGCGGTCAATAGGTGTGTATGCTCTTTAAGAGACACGTTAAATTATACATGCCCTTATGGTGATACATGTAGGTGGATTCATGGTGGTTATTTACCAATGTTAACAAACATTGAAGTGTGAAAATGTAAAGCTTTTAGGTAAACAACTATGTCAAAGCTGTGATAAAAAATCTATCTGGTATACGAGAATGATTATGAACAATTTGTTACCCGGGTGATCTCAAGAAAAATTTATGAACAGATCAGAAGATCTTTTCATAAAAGGCCCGCTGCGGGAAGCGGCCTTTCTTCAAAAAAATAACTGTGTAAATTACTGTTTTATTATTTCAGCTTTACAAGCTTTACGCGTACCATTGAATAATTTGGTCATATTACAATCTTTGCATTGCTCTTTTTCCAAGATAGAACATGTTTTTATTGGGTCCCAGTTGTTTTTTACTGTCTCTATGTATGGTCCCTTTTCAGCACTTTTCGTTGTTAACAATGATTTAAAATCACCGTTTTCCAGTAACATAATTTTCCCTACAAGATACGCCCATAAATATTCAGTATTTCCTCCCATACCGTTGGCAATTAAAGGATACTTCTGTTTGTTTCTTTTAATGAATCCTTTTATATCATCAGCTTCCTTTTTCAAGGATTCATACCAGTTCACAGCAATGGGGTGTCCTTTCGGGGAATGTATAAAAAAATTTTCCATACAAATTGTATCATTGGAGAATCTGTCTGCGCGATAACAGAAAAATTCGCCGATGGGGAGCCAGGAAAATAATGGTTTATGTAAAAATATTGAAGCATCCATCCAAGTTCCACCATAAGTAGAAATTAAATAAAGCCCAATAAAATCACTTTTATTGGCTAAATTAGGACTCTTGTTTGTGATTATATCGATTTCTGTTTGAGGTATATATTCTTTAAGACTTTTGTCGTTCAGAATACGTATGTCTTTACATTTACCAACCGAATCCCAATTTTTGATACATTTACGTATGATTTCAGGTGGTGGAAACGGTTCCCAATACGACCATATCGTATTTATTGTGGGTCGTTCATTTTTTGTAAAGCTTTCTTTTTTATCAGTGATGCTAACAATAAAAATAATGCATAACATCAAACCGCTAATAGCAAGTAGCAATAACATTTATTTGTTGTAAAAAACTTGAAATTTAAATAAATGGGATTGACTTTTTCATATTTAGTTATATTTTGGAGAGATAACAATCTTAACCGAACCAATTCTAACCCAGAGTTGCTAACTCCTTTATTTAATATTCGTGATGCAGACGAAACGAATTCCCCTGCGAGTTTAGAGGAGATAGAGATAACTTGATTTTTCATTATTTTTTAATGAAAAATTATTTGATATCCGGGAAATCTTTTGTAACAGATATACCGTTGATATTAGATGAAAGTATGACAAGCGAATCATTCATACTTACAAACAAATCGCTAAACTTTTTAACATCTAGATGAGAAAAAGTTTCTTCTAATTCATGTATTTGGTGGGCGACATTTGATAACTGAGCCGTTATTTCGGATATTCTCAGACTAGTGATACCATTAGCTATTAAAAATAGTCCAATGCTTAGTGGTACAACGCTACCTAAAATAAACACGAAGTGTAAAAAGTACTTTTTTCGATCGTCCATTTTTTATATTTTGTATTTTCTTAATAGACCAATCAAGCCGTGAGAAGATTGATCTTGAGTGACATGGCTTGGAGTTCGTGAAATAGTAACTTACATGCGTATGGAAACTGGATTCTACTGATCTGGTCACCTCCACAAAATACACATTGTTTCGGAGTCGAAAGTTGGTGACAATGATCACATACATCCACTTCGAAGTAATCAGACATTTCCAGTAATCTTTCTTTCAAGAATGCAGTTGATCCATGACTAAACATACAATCTCTCTCCATCTCTCCAAATCGTAGACCACCTTCTCTTGATCTACCCTCTAGAGGTTGTCGAGTGAGAACTTGGACGTCGCCATGTGCTCTGGCGTGCATTTTATCGCTTACCATATGTTTCAGCCTCTGATAATAAGTAGGACCCATATAAATCTCGGCGTCCATCATTTCTCCCGTAAAACCATTCCGCATCCTATGAAGACCGTTCGGATTTAACCCTCGTATTTTTAGTTGTTCTTGTATTTTTTCTACAATACCAGTACTACTATCAGAATAGGATGTTGCATCGCGTCTAACACCTGTTTCGGTTGTTAGAATGTTTCCCAAAGACTCGATAAGCTGATTGATAGTCATACGACTAGGAATACAGTGTGGATTAATAATCAAATCTGGTGTAATGCCGTCCATCGTGAAAGGTAAATCTTCTGTTGAATACACTGCCCCGCAAGTACCTTTCTGAGCTGCCCTACTGGCAAACTTATCACCAACTTCCGGGATTCTTGTGAGTCTAATTTTGACTCTGACAAATTTAAATCCCTCGGGTGTTGTACCTATAATTACCTTATCTATTATCCCAGCCTCATTGCTTTTAGCTACAATACTGCAATCTTTTTCTTCGGTTTTTCCGGATTTAGAATGATGTTTCAACGTTTTACCGATCAGTACATCGTTTTTATTTACTTTTTGACCAACTTTAACAATACCATCTTCACCGAGTTTCGAATAATTATAAAATTTTTTCCGTAAAGCACCGCTTGGGCAATGAATCTTTTCCTGATAGTTTTGCCCCTTTTTCTTTTCGAGATAGACAACAGTTTTGTAAGTTGTTACTCTAAATAAGCCCCTATCAATTGCTGATTTGCTAATTATAATCGAGTCTTCCTGATTAAAACCAGTATAAGCTAGAATAGCGACCATGACATTTTGCCCTGATGGAAGATTGTCAAAACCCATGAAAGTAGCTATACGTGTGGTCGTTAGCGGTTGTTGAGCGTTGTCAAGCATATGAACGATAGTATCAGATCTTACTTGATTAGACAAAGCGTATATTCCCAACGCCTGTTTACCCATGGCTGATTGATAACAGTTTCTAGGCGACTGACTGTGATCTTGATAGGGGATAATTGAAGCACAAACACCCATCATCAGAGATGGGTGAAGCTCGCACAAATTATGATTCCACGGTTGTGATAAATTTTCTTGACACATTGCAACGACATTATTTTCAAGTTCGGCTGGGTCTCTATATCTAATTTTTCCCGATTCTATTAATTCCTGCCAAGATTCGTCGCCTTGAATATCTGGAATCTTGTTATCCTCCAAATGAAATAAAGGTCTGATAAGCCTCCCCCCGTCAGTCGCAATATGAATTTCATTATCTATGTCATCGTATGCAACAGACACCTCCGGATCTATACGCTTTTTGTCCCTGAGATCTCTCAGCACTCTGCACAATTCTTCTTGGTCGGTTGTGATTCCTATAATATTACCGTTTATATAAACGCGTGTGTTTGCACATTCTGTTAAAACAGAAATGTCGGCGATAGAAATGAGTTGTGGAAGGTTTTCCACAATTTCTCTAACGAGAGACGCTGGTACACCGTTTGTAACTTCACAAGACAAAGAAAAGTTTTTGACAATCCCACTAGAATGACCTTCGGGTGTTTCAAACAAACATATGAAAAATATTTGTGAACCATGTAGCTGTCTGATCTGAGTATTTTTGCCTTCTTTCCCAATAGGAATAACTATACGCCTCAAATGTGAGAGGGTTGCTCCAAAAGTTAGTCTACTCAAAACTTGTGAAACACCTTGTCTCACATATGAATTTTTCTGAACACCCCACTTACCAGTGCTAAAACAGCTCCTAAATCCTTGGGTTATTGTGTTAAATCTATCCAACGCGATTTTAACATCGGGTCTTTTTTCCACCAAAGGTGTAATAGATCTTACCAACCGTTTAAACAAAGACCTGAATAAACTCGCTGTGAGCACACCTGCTACTTCAAACCGTTTGTTAGCAACATTATCGCGATCATCAGGAGGTCTTAGGTGAGGCACGGCGTTCGCACCTTCTTCCTTTCTACGTCTTTCTCCCTCCGTTGTTTCAA
>Ga0233432_10003743_pt1 | contig 13643 bp, 11 predicted proteins | sample SI_122_August201_6_FD_179870 | JGI IMG/M metagenome (GOLD analysis project Ga0233432, IMG submission 179870) | Seawater microbial communities from Saanich Inlet, British Columbia, Canada - SI_122_August2016_10_MG | ecosystem: Environmental > Aquatic > Marine > Inlet | place: Canada: British...
GCAACTTTGAGTCCATATTGATTTAAAAAAGGGGCAGGGTCTTCTAAGCCTATGGACCAAACGTTGTTACTTCTTAGGGGGTTTCTCTCAAGGTACCCATTCAATGGATGGGCTGCTCCATAAATAAGCATGGGGTCAACTTTGAGGCCCCAAGTATTCATTCTTTTTTCCATAGCCTCTTGATCGAGGAATGGAAAATTAGTCATGAGGCGATAAGGGATTCCTTTTTGACTCAATCCATCCAGGGTATCCTGGGCGTGAGGAAGGGCTCCTTTGAGGGTGGTCTTAAGAACGCCGTCGATATCGAATACGAAGGCACGCGGAAGGCTCATGAGTTTTATCCGAAACTATGAATCGCCCGTTCATGAGCTTCGTTGTAGGCTTTGCCAAGGTTCGACCAATCGAAGTTGACGGAGTTGGATTCGACATGATTTCGTAGTTCAATACGTTCACGGCGTTCCATTTGGGTGAAGTGAAACATGTCGTTGGTGAGGTCATCAACGGCCTCATTAAACCCCTTTCCTCGGCGCCTAACCGTGTAGAGACCTTTCTTTTGGTTGTCGTCCATGTGCTGATCGAGATAAGAACCAAAGCCTGCTAGGTCACTGGTGACGGCAGGGACACCCCGTGCGATACACTCTAGAGGAGTGTACCCCCATGGTTCGTAGGCACTTGGAAAAATACCGAGGTGGCAACCTCGGACAAACTGGTCGTAATCCATATCAAAGAGGGGAGAGTTTGCGGTGATGAACTCAGGGTGGTAAACCACTTTGACGGGGTTGTCTGGTTGGTTGAGGAGTTGGCACTCACGGAGTTTTTGCAAGATAGGATCGCGTTGATTTTCGATGAGGTCGTGAGTGACAATGGAAGGCCAGTGTGGGACTTTCCACTCATGAATGAACTGGCGAAGGCGGAGCTTCCAGTAGTCATCGACGAGATTTTTGAGATCGGGGTAGATGCCTTGGGCGACACTGTTGAAAAGGCGCTCACCGATTTGGTCAGTGATTTGGTGAACGGTTTTATTCATCGACTCCATCATGGCCCGACGAGATAGAACATCGGCGATGATGGAACGAACGGGCTGTTTAGTGATGAGAAAGAAAACAACTGTTCGGTCAGAACCGGACTCTTTCATACGCCAGTTGAGTCGAGCAAGAGCTTCAAGGGTGACGTCGTATCCTTTGTTCAAATACTCGCAACGACCTGAAGTAAAGAAGTAAAGGGTTTTGTCGAGATCGAATTGGTAACTGGGAAAGAAATGACCCATGACAAATTGGTGAATTTTAGATTTGTAGAGCCGGTGAAGGTTTTGGAATTCGTGAAGAGCTAGGAACCGTTCAATGTTGAGTCCATTGGGCAAAATGACATCGGGCTTTCGGTCGAGAAGGTGGACGCATTCAGAAGCTGTGATGTCACTGACGGTTGTGAAAACATTTGCACAGCTGGCAGCGTTGCGCTCGATACGAACTTGGGGCTGGATGTTGAAATTATCTGATTCGCTATTCCAATTGTAATAAGGTAGGTGTTCATAGAACTCGTTGTCATTTTGAGCGAGGTAGCGCCCAAGCATGGTGGCGTGGGTGGTGAACACCGTTCCAATAGGCAACATATCTTTTTTGATGTCGGGTAAGACGGCGCCGGCCATCCACTCATGAAAGTGAGCGACCATCCGGCGATCCCCTTTCACTTCACACAAGGCCCTAAAAAGCTCAATGGCCAAAGCTGAAAAGGCGATGACTTGGTTGAGAAGGTCGTCGTCTTTGATTTCAACGTGATGATTTTTCCAGTATAGGTATTTATACTCGTTGATCGTTGGAATCTGACTTTTGGGGTTGAGGAGGATGCAGGTGGGGCGCCCGGTGCATAACCACTGACCGTAATGAATATCAAGTCCAGTTGAACGGACACGCTCGACGGCCTCGCCAATCCAACCTTGGGGAGCCATCTCTTGGAATTCTGCAGGAGATTTTTGTTCATCCCAGGCTCCGACCATGCAATAATTTTGGCCCCAGGTGCTTCTCATGAAGGGGGCCTTGGTCCGCATGACGGTGTAGATGCCCCCCAATTGTTGACAAACCTCCCAGGCCACTTCGAAGAGGTGGATATTATCCTGTTCAGGTGAGATGGGCATCGGGTCTCCTTTCTACCAGTAAAGGAGTATAGCCCTGAACCTAGCTCTCAACTAGGTATTTTGATTTTTTCTAATAAGTTTTGGAAGAAGGAAGCCAACTTCTTCACGATAAATGGCATAGTCGGGAAAGCTAGAGATGAGTTTGGCCTCTTCAACTTTGGCTCGAATGGATTGGGAGATGATGAAAAGGAGGGTGAGACAGAGGCTCCAGTAGCTGGGCCAGAAGATGGCGAAACCGATCAAAGAGAGGATCTCACCGCTATAAAGAGGGTGGCGGATCCACCGGTAGAGTCCTGAGCTGACTCGTTCACGAGCCTCTGAAAAAATGCTAAAACTACCTTTCAGAGTGAGCATTCCTCCAATGGTGATGACCTCCCCAATCGCCATAACGATCAAACCTTCGGGGTGATACTCACCGATTCGGCATTGAAAAAGGTATAAAAGAAAGTCTCTTGTTTCGAACCAACCTGCTCGATGAGCTAACTCATAGGCGGGGTTAGGAAACATGATGATAGCAAAGGGAAGACCAGCACAGAAAAGAGGAAGAAGGGTTTCTTTTAGGCCTTTGGCTTCTTCAACAGCTGGTTTCCGAATCACATAAGCTGACAGGAAGAGGGCAAAAAGAAGGGTGATCAAGCCCCAGCGAGTGAAAGCGAGCCAATGGTCAAAACTCCAGGTCAGGTTTCTTAATTGTGAAAACTGAAAGGCAATCATTCCAGTAAAAAGAAGGAGTCCGGTGATTCGACCCACTCTTTGCTGAAGGGAGTTTTTTTGTTGTGAAAGTTGTGACATGATAAATTTTAAGACTTAGCTTCTTAATCTGGGATCAAAAAGGAGACGTCACCCAATCAAATGTGTGAAAAGTTTCCAGTCACCTGGATGGGTGATTTTAACATTGAGGGGGTCGCCCTGGACAAGGTGAACAGGTATGCCGTAATATTCGAGGATAGAAGCATCGTCAGTGACCGGATGCTGATCGGACCAGGCATGTTCACTTGCTTTAAGAAGAGTATTGAGATGAGCCCCTTGGGGGGTTAAAGCGTGCCAAAGGTTGGAACGATCGACCGTGGCATCAATACAGCCTTTTTCTCCTCCTCGCTTTAAGGTATCTCGAACGGGACTCACCAAGCAAGCTCCTTCTTGGGTGAGATTAATTTTGTTGACCATTGAAAGTAGGTCGTCGAAGGGCACTAAGGGTCGTGCAGCATCGTGAACTAAGCAGATGGGATTGTCGAGATTAAGGGCCTGGAGAAAGCGCAATCCTTTAAGAACCGACTCTTGTCGTGTTTGGCCACCTTCGATCAGGTGGATGTTCTTTGCGAAATGCCTCATGAAGGGTGGAGGGTCAGCGAGTACAGAAGCCGGCAGAGGAACGGCAATTGGGCCGAGTGGGGCTTCAGTCTGAGTTAAGGCATCTAGGGTCCACTCGAGGAGGCTTTTACCTTGATGGGTCATGAGTTGCTTGGGCCCTTCTGCTCCCATGCGAGCGCCTATCCCTCCAGCCGGAACAACGGCACAGGCGAGAGGCGATTGTGTGGGGATAGCCATGATTGCTGATTAGGTACCTTGATGAGGTTGAATGAAGAATCTTGAGGAAGGTAGCTTCAGGGTTCTGCTAAAAAAGCCAATTCACCGGTGATATGGTCTGGGTCCACTGAGTTTTGTTCACATATTTTCCTGAGGTGGGTAAAACTGTCGAGGTCTTCTGCCATGAATTTAATTCCCCAACATGAATCGTGGTGATGGACGACTTTTCCCAGAAATGAAAGGGAAAGTTGCTCATTTAATTTTAACTTAAGGTTCAGTTCATCGTTGAGCTGAATTTCGCCTAAGGAGTTAAATTTGAGAAGGGCTCCTTGGAGAGAGAGGTCGATCAATTCCGCTTCTAGGTTGACGTCATTCTTGATGATGTCGGCCGTGGCGATGAAGGGTACGCGAGTGAATTTTCTATGCTCAGTCATGGAAAGACCTAATGAACCAGAGAGGCATGATAGTCTAGATGGAAAGTTTTCAGGTTCTGAGAAATGGCTGATGATTTCTATGTTAGGGTGGTCGCGGCTAAGATCATGTTTTTACAGGCTTCAATGAAAGGTTTGAGGTCACTAGAGGAGAGAAGTTCTTTGCGACAGATGATGAGTCTGTTTTCTTGAAGAGTGATGATTAATGAATCACAGTGATCTGAAACAAACTTGTCTTCCATTAAAAATTTTAGGAGTTTAGGGTAAGGCGCTTCAGCCTTATCATAAGGTTCTTCTTTACCATAGGCATGGAAGTGATGGTCGAGATAAGGAAGGGAGGATAAATCAACTTTGTTCCACCCTTTTATTTCAACAGGGGATGGGTAATCTATATCTGAAGATAGAAAAAACTTAGAAAAATTTAATTCTGGTATGCTGGCGCAGATGACTGTTAGCCACTGGTCGTCACCTGAGCTTTCCATGCTAGGGGATGCTTCCTGGACCAGTTCAGACTTTGAGTGGCCGTGGGGAGTTTGGAACACGCAAAGATCGACTCCATCTAGGTGACCCCAGACGATGGATTGATAGCGTTCCTTGTCGGTATAAAAAGGGAAGTTGATCTCTTCAAGGCGCCCGATGATGTGAGCTCTTTTAGATGGTGGGATGTCGTCCTTGAAGCGATAGGCAGAAAATCCTAAGGTTCTAGCTTCTGCCAATAAGAACTTCTGCCTTTGATTGAGTGCAAAGTTGGAGATGCCGATGATTGAAAAAACAACCAAGAGAAGAAGGACGACTAGGAGGCTTCCGGCAAAGGCTCCTTTGAAAATCCGTTCACGTTCTAGGCTCTGGTCGAAAAAGAAAAACATCGTGGCGATGGCCAAGGCTAAACTTAAGATTGTGAAGAGGCTGGCCTTTAGAATTCGTTGGGAGCTTAGTGACATTCTAATGATCTCTCACGGAACTGAGAGATTAACGGTTGTTGAGGTTCAGAAGCTTAGGCACACTTCGTTTTTAAACGAAGGGGTTCTCTACAAATAATTCTTAGGTTAATGACTCTAAGAGTTTGAAAGTAGGAGCTACCGATTGATGAGTGAAAGAATTAGATTTAGCTGGAGGAGCTAGAAGAGGTTTGGTTGGTGAAGTCAGCCACCAATTCATAACTTTCTAAGTCGGTTTTTAAACGTAGAGCTTGATTTTGGTTTTGGGGAGGACGGCAAAGGAATATTTGCCCCATTCCTTTCGAGAGTTGAGGAAGCAGGTCAGCAAGGCGTTGATAACGAACGTTGTCGACAGCTAGTAGGGGTTCATCGAGAAAGAGGAAGTGCCCATCGTGTCCTCTGGATTCCATGAAGGCTTGGAGCAGCGTGACCTGATATACGAGTTGGAAGAGATCGTTGGTTCCCGATGAGAGATGGTGGAGAGGAACGAAGTCACCTCGGTCTTCAGAAAAGACTTCCAATTGAAAATTGTCATCAAAGCGGATGGATTGGTACCGTTCGGCTGTGATGATGGGCATGAGTTTTTTGAAGCGCTGGGTCAACTCTCTTCGAACCCTTTCACGAACACCATCTGAACACCCTTTGGCCAAGGTGCTAAGGTTATTTTGAGTGGCAAAAGATTTCTTTTTCTCGCTGATCTCTGCATGGAGAGAATCGAGTTCTCCTTCGAGCTTTATGTGCTGTTCTTTCTTTTGAGCCCACTCTGCTAAGGCATCTTCTAATTTCTTTTTGGCGTCGTGGTGGTCGGAGAGCCGTGACTCTAAATCCTCTCTTAGCTGGCGACCTTTTTGAAGGTCGTACTCGAGTTCGTTTTTTAATTTTTCGAGATCGCGACGAAGAGCAGCAATAGCTGGGTTGCAGTTAAAATTTTCAACGTCCATGTCGGAAAAGTTTTCTTTGAGGGCAGCCACTTGTGCTTGAAGGCTTTCTTCACCATCTTCTTCAATGACTCGAATCCATTCGACGGTGACTTTGATATCAGCTGATAGCAGGTTTTGGTAACGCTTGCGAAGAGCTTCTCGTTCTTCTTTGAGAGCATGTCCCTTTTTTCTCTCTCGCCCAACTTTGGAGAAAGATTTGATAGTGAGAATTAGGAAGGTGAGAAAGATGAGGATGGAGCCTCCAGCTAGGCAAAACGGTAGAGGGTGATTGGGTAGGCCGGTTTCTGAGTTGGGACGAAAGGCGGTATTCACTTCTTTTAACCATGGGTTTTGGAGGTGGTCTTCTAGAACTGGTCGAACCCAAGAATCACTCAAGTTATCTCTAAGGGGAGATAAAAAGATCACAGCGAGGACTAAAGCCGACATGAGTAGGCCGATGAAAAAAGTTAGGGTCACATAGCGACCACTTCTTTTGGAAGCCTTGTCTTGCTTTTTTTTAAAGGTTTCGATTTTTCCCGAGAGCGAATCGGGATCGGTAGGTTCCTTTCCTGAGCTATCCCCAATTTTAGACTTCAGGGCTAGAAGGTCTGACTCCAAGGAGTTGAGCACCTTCCCCCGAGCTTCGCAAAAGGCCAAGGTATTTTCAAGTCGTTCCTTCACAGAGCTTGCTAGTTCTTCTTTATTTTTTTTCCAAGATGACGCCTTCATCCATTCCAACATTTTTTCTAGAGTTGGGGGGTGTTGGTCTAAGTCCTCGTCGATGTCTTTTGGGAGTCGTTGGATTTCACTACCTAGTCCTTGGAGCAATTGCCCTTGGGATGAGGCTTCGAGTTCTTGGAGTTTGAGGTCACCCTCAACATTGAGAATTTTATCTTCTTCGTCATTTTTTCGGTCGACGTCGACTTGTTCGAGTTCTTGGGAGTAACCGAGTGAGTGGAGGTCTTCTTTGAGCCTCTTTTCTTGGTTGAGGAGTTTCTGGCATCCTTCTTCTTCAATTTTTGAATCGGCCTGTGCCTTTTCGGCAATAGCCTTGAGAGGGTCCAGCCCGATCATGTAATCGAGGTGGTCGACCGAAGGGTGATGGACGAGTTCTTGGATGATGCGATGGGTGGTGATAAAAGAACGGTGAAGGTCGGTTGGTCGATAACCAAGTTCACAGGTGAGAAAGTCTTGGATGGGCGTGTTGCCTTGGGCCATGACCTTGGAACCCTTGGCACATTTTGAAAAATTTGAACCGTCACGGTCGATTTGGCGGAGAATTTGGTAAGTGCTATTTCCATGCTTGAAGGTGATTTTGACTTTCATCTGGGATTGTTCCCAGTTGATCAGATTCTCTGCTTTTTCTCCGCGACTGCCGACGCCACAAAGGGCAAAGAAAATGAGATGACCGATGGTAGATTTACCGGATTCATTAGCTCCTTCGATACAATAAAGCCCATCATCGTTAAATTGGAGATCCATACGCTGGAAACGCATGAAGTTGAGAGCTTTGAGGTGGATCAGTTTCATGAAACCTCCTCTTCGCTACTTTTTTTGGTTGTTTCGTTTAGGGCTTGTAGTCCCAATTCCATGGCACGGCGATAGGACTCGAGGGAAGACTCTTCTTCTGTGAGCTCAAGGCCTTCAATTCGACTCTGGCTGAAGATTCGAAACTCTTCAAGGGGTGATTGTACAAGGGCTTGCTCAAAAGGGGTCATGGTGGGTTCATCCATCCTTAGGTCCTTAAATCACTCTCGTATGGTTACGATATTCCATCAGTTCTTCTTCCCAAAGAGATGGTCGAGAGCTTCCCAAAAAGTTTTCACGTAGCGTAGGTCCATCTTTTTTAACTCGTTGAGGCGAATGTCTTCGACATCGGCTTCGTTGGGTTCGGGTAGAAGAACTCCCTGAAAGCCCTCTTGGGAAGCGGCTAAGAGTTTTTCTTTGACGCCTCCAATGGCAAGGACTTTCCCGTGGAGGGTGATCTCACCGGTGAGAGCCCAGAAAGGTCGACATTTTTGACCTGTCATGGCCGAGTAGAGAAGTAGAGCGATTCCGAGGCCGGCTGATGGGCCTTCTTTGGGAACGGCTCCAGCAGGGATGTGGATGTGGAAGTCGACGTCTTTCCATTTTGAGGTTTCGATGTTGAGGCGTTCGGAATGATTGATGAGGAAAGATAACGCCGTGTGAGCTGATTCCTTCATGACCTCTCCGAGTTTTCCCGTTAGTTTGAGCTCTCCTTTTCCACTCAAAGTGGTGCACTCCATACGAAGAACGGTACCCCCATAGGAGGTGAAGGCGAGGCCGGCCATGATGCCTTCGTGCCAAGATGATTTGACCCAACGGGGTTTTTCGTGTTGGGCAGGCCCGAGGGCTTCTTTTAAGGAGCGAACTCCGATCGTCCAAGAGCGGCTTTTTTTCCCGCGTACTTTTTCTAGAGCGAGGTATTGAACGAGGTTGGAGATACGCCTTTGGAGTTCTCGAACGCCAGCCTCACGAGTGTATTGGCGGATGACTTTGCGAATGACTTGATCAGAGAGTTTGAGTTTGGCGCTACCTAGGCCTTGTTTTTCCATACATCGGCTAGTTAGGTAATCCTTTGCAATGTGAATTTTTTCGGTTTCAGTGTAGCCAGAGAAACGGATGATTTCTAAGCGGTCGTGAAGGGCAGAAGGTATTTCGGACTCGTTGTTGGCGGTGAGGACCCAAAACACTTTTGAGAGGTCGAAGTCGAGTTCTAGGTAGTGGTCAGAGAAGGCATGGTTCTCTTCTGGATCTAGAACTTCGAGGAGGGCACTGGCGGGGTCACCGCGGTGGTCTTTACCAAGCTTGTCGATTTCGTCGAGGAGGAAGACGGGGTTGGCACATTTGGCTTTTCTCAAGCCTTGGATGATTCGCCCGGGCATGGAGCCGATGTAGGTTCTGCGGTGCCCTCGGATCTCGCTTTCGTCACGGACACCTCCGAGGGATTTTTTTACGAAGGGCAGGTTGAGAGCTTCGCCGATGGCCCGGGCAAAACTCGTTTTTCCAACACCGGGAGGACCAACTAGGCATAGAATCATACCAGGTTGCTGGCCCGTGAGAGCGACGACCGAAAGGTATCGCAGTAGGCGGTCTTTGACGGGGTCCAGCCCATAGTGGCTATTGGTGAGAATTTTTTCTACTTCATCCCAATTGGGGTTAGGCTCCTCTTCAACGCCCCAAGGAAGGTCGAGAACAGTTTCTAAATAATCTTGGATGGTGGAGGCGTGTGGAGAGTTGGATCCGGTTCTGAGGAGCCGATCAAATTCCTTTTCAAGGATGTTTTTCACCTCTTCGGATCCGGAGAATTTTCGGACAGCCTCTTTGATATCTTGGAATTCTGGTGGGCAGTTTTTTTGGCCTTTGCCAAGTTCTGCATCGATCAGTCTTTTTTCTTCGGTTAGAAAGACGTCTCGTTCCATTTTCCTCATTCGATCGGTGGTTCTTTGGCGGAGTTGACCGCGGATGGCGTGAACTTCCTGATACTTTCTTAAAAGTTCTACGGTGGTCGACATTCGTCCGCCGTGGCTCCAACCTTGGAGACAGGTGATTCGGTCTTCGAGGGTAAACTCAAGGGCTCGGCTGACCGTTTTGAGGAAGGAATCGAGTTTTTTGGGGCCAAGACTTGGAACCTCTCCTTCCCACGGAATGTTGATGTTGATGGCCTTCAAGATGACCATGGCTTCTTGGGTGGCCGCCTGGATGGCTTTGGCCGAGGGTGGGCGTCGCTGTAGAAATCGAACTTCGGCTTGGAGGTCTTTTCCTTTTTTTGAAATGGCCACGGCTTCCCGTCGGTCTTTGAAACGCAACCGGAACCGGATTTTTTGTCGGTCGGAGGAGAGGATTTCTACGATTTCAGCCATGACTCCAAACTGACTTGAGCGTTTCTCGACTCGAATCAGGTTTTGGCAGATGGTGAAGAGGGGAGAAGCTTCTGCGTGGCTCTCCTCAATGGTGGGAATCAGTTCGTTATTGGATAGGCTGAACGTGAGTTCTTCACCGGGTAACCCAACGACGTTGTTGAGGGGGAGGACCCGGCATGTTTCTACTTGGTCGGCCCCTTCCTTGGTGGCTGGCGCGTTCACGTTTTGCCGCTAAAGATCTTTAATAAAACGGGGCTTTCGGCGACGGGGAAGACCAGTTCAAATGTTGTGCCTTTTCCAACCTGACTCTCAACTTGAACCGTACCTTGGTGGAGGGTAACTAATTGTTGGACGATGGACAAGCCGAGGCCTGCTCCCTTTTCACCCTCCGTTGAGCGAGTGCTGGTTTGTTTGAATTTTTCAAAGATCGCATCGAGTTCGTCACTGGGAATACCCTGACCAGTGTCTTGGATGCGAAGGGTGGTGCGTTTGTTGGCGCTGGAAACGTGGAAAGTGACTTTTCCGCCACGGGGGGTGAATTTGAGGGAGTTGCTGAGGAGGTTGCTGAGAATTTGTAGACCTTTTGCCGAGTCCATTTTGACTTTGAGCTCTGGAGCTTTTACTTGAAGATCGATCTCGATTTCTTTGTCTTGAATGGCTCCACTGGCGTGATCGATGGCGTCTCGGCAGAGATTGGAGAGAAGTTGAGGTTGTAGGTCGAGTTCGACTTTACCAGCCGTCATGGTGGAGGTGTCTAAGAGATCATCGATCATGTCTCGCATGTGACGTCCGGTTCGGTTTAATCTTTCGTAGACATTTTTAATTTCGCGCTGACCGAGACGGTTGCCCTCCATGTTGAGGATCTCAATAAAGCTGATAACGCTGTTGATAGGGCTTTTGAGATCGTGGGCGCAGATTGCCATACTTTCTTCAACTTCTTTTTCAACTTTGGCCATTCGTTTAGCTGAACGTTGAAGTTCCCTTTCGGCATGAGCTCGAGCGGATTCACTGCTCTCGAGTTGCTCTTGGAGTCCGTTCCAAGCATCTCGAAGTGCCTTGCCCTTTTTTGGGTCCTTGGCTTCGAATGCCTGGATTAAGGCCTCGGGATCCTGAGGATTAGGCATGGTACAAGCCACCATAAAGCAATCCGACAACCATGCAATAGAGTCCCCATCCAAACCAGGCGTGTTTGTGGACAATTTTGAGGAGGATTTTCACGGAAAACCAACCGCTGATGGCTGCGATAAAACTACCAAGAAGGACTAACTCCGGTTGTTGAAGAGTGTCTAAATGGCGACTTTCTAGTAGGGCGGCTCCACCGATGGCAGGAACGGAAACGAGAAGAGAAAATTCGGCGGCCAATCCGGGTGGAAGACCAAGGATTCGAGCCACACCAATGGTGGAGCCGGAGCGAGAGATGCCCGGAAGAACCGCAAAACCTTGGACGCAGCCAATGATCACAGCTTGGACGGGGTTTGGGGCTGTGGGTTCATTTGAGTTGTCCGCAGTATCTTGGGATTCGATACTTTCAGAGGCTATTTTTTTTTCACGACGGGAGAGCCAGATGAGGAAAATCCCATTGATAATTAGAAAAAAAGAGGAGACCCCTGCTGTAAAGACGTTCTCCCCAAACTTCTTAAGAAGCAGGCCTAGGATCGCCGTTGGAATGGAGGCCAGAACAATAGCTTTGAGGTAAGGGATGTTCAGGGGGAAAAGAACTGACACAATTCGTTTTCGGAAGTGTAAAACGATCACGACCAAAGTGGCAACGTGGAGGCATAAATTCAGTAGGACCGGAGGCTCATCAACACCAAAAACTTCCCCTGCTAGGGTGAGGTGCCCTGAGCTGCTGATGGGAAGGAATTCGGCGACCCCCTGAAGAAGGCCGAGAATCGCCGCCTGAATGGCGTCCATGGAAAAGGATTAGGCCTCGAAGCCTTTAGGGTTAGAGCTTTGCCAGCGCCATGCGTCTTCGCACATTTTTTCAATGCCCCTTTCAGCTTTCCAGCCAAGTTCTTTGAAGGCTAGATCTGGGGAGGCATAACACTCGGCGGCGTCTCCTTCTCGTCGAGGTTGAATGACGTAAGGAACTTTTTTTCCTGAGGCTTTTTCGAGAGCTTGGATGACCTGAAGAACACTGTATCCATTTCCCGTACCTAAATTGTAAGTCACGAGGCCTGGGTTGGTGTCCATTTTGTCGATGGATTTGAGGTGACCGATGGCCAAATCAACAACGTGGATGTAGTCACGAACGCCCGTGCCATCGGGGGTGTCGTAATCGTCGCCAAAAACATTGAGTTGAGGGAGTTTACCTACAGCAACTTGAGTGATGTAGGGAAGGAGGTTATTGGGGATGCCTCGTGGGTCTTCGCCGATGATCCCACTTTCATGGGCACCGATTGGGTTGAAATATCGCAAGAGCACGATGTTCCAATCGGGCTGGGCTTTTGCGAAGTCGCGCATGATGTCTTCTACCATCAATTTTGACCGACCGTAAGGGTTGGTGGCTGAAAGAGGAAAATTTTCATTGATGGGCACCGAAGCAGGGTCGCCGTAGACTGTAGCAGAAGAACTAAAAACGATGTTTCGACAGCCTGCTTTTTCCATCACTTTGAGAAGTTGGACAGTGCCGGAAACATTTGTTTCGTAATAAGTTAGGGGAATGGTGTTAGACTCGCCGACGGCTTTTAGGCCGGCGAAATGAATCACAGCATCAATAGATTGCTGTTGAAAGATGGCTTCCATGGCCTTTTCGTCACAGATGTTGGCCTTGTGAAATGTGACGCTTTTTCCCGTGATCTCTTTCACTCTTTCGAGGCTGATTTCGTTGCTGTTGCGAAGGTTATCGACCACGATGACTTCGTCGCCTCGGTTGAGGAGTTCCACACAGGTGTGAGAGCCGATGAATCCGGCTCCACCGGTGACGAGGATGGTCTTGCCCATGTTCGTATGGCCTGATAAAAAGGAGGTTGGGAGAAGGTCTGGATTGTTGGTCAGTGCCTTGCCTGTCCAGTCTATTTCCCTATGATTAGAAGCCACTTCCGGATGCTTTTTTGATGAAACTTACCGATCTTGTCGGCAACACCCCTTTGGTGGAACTCTCTACCATCTGCCCAAAACCTGGGGTTCGCCTCTTTGGAAAGCTCGAGGGGAACAACCCTGGTGGAAGTGTGAAGGACCGACCGGCTTTTTCCATGATCTCCAAAGCTTTGGAGAGGGGAGATATTGGCCCTGAGGATAAAATCATTGAGCCAACCAGCGGTAACACGGGCATCGCTCTAGCGTTGATGGCCAGTATTTTAGGTCTAGACATCGAGTTGGTCATGCCTGAAAATGCTTCGAAAGAAAGAGTTCTCAATATGCGAGCCTATGGAGCGAAGGTCACCCTTACCCCAAAAACTCTTTCCATGGAAGGAGCCATCGATTACGCCAGGGCCAAAGTGAAAGAAGAGGGCTATAAAATGCTCGACCAGTTCTCCAATCCCGATAATTGGAAAGCTCATCTTGAAACCACTGGGCCTGAGATTTGGCGTGACACGGAAGGAAAAGTGACTCATTTTGTAAGTTCCATGGGTACAACGGGAACCATCATGGGAGTCTCTCGCTATTTGAAGTCCCAGAGTGAATCGGTTCAGATTGTTGGAGTTCAGCCAACAGAGGGATCGAACATTCCCGGTATTCGCCGGTGGCCAAAGGAGTATCTACCTAAGATTTTTGAAGCACCTCGGGTGGACCAAGTGATCGATGTGAGCGAGGCCGAAGCTGTCGCTATGACAAAACGATTGGCCAAAGAAGAAGGTATTTTTTCTGGT
>Ga0233432_10003746_pt1 | contig 13635 bp, 12 predicted proteins | sample SI_122_August201_6_FD_179870 | JGI IMG/M metagenome (GOLD analysis project Ga0233432, IMG submission 179870) | Seawater microbial communities from Saanich Inlet, British Columbia, Canada - SI_122_August2016_10_MG | ecosystem: Environmental > Aquatic > Marine > Inlet | place: Canada: British...
AAAATTACCTGCCTGAAGCACCTCATGGCCGTACAATTGTTATTGGGTGTGGCAAGGCAGCAGCAACAATGGCAAAAGCATTCGAGGACTCATGGGAGCACCCCCTAGAGGGTTTAGTTGTAACCCGTTATGGTCACGGCGTACCAACTCAAAAGATAAAAGTGATGGAAGCGTCCCACCCGATTCCTGATGCGGAAAGTATAAAAGCGGCGGTCGCAATACAGGCACTCGTGAAAGATTTAAATAAAGAGGACTTAGTTGTATTTTTAGCGTCAGGCGGAGGCTCGTCACTGCTTACCCTTCCCGCGGACGGAATTAGCTTAGAGGAAAAAAAATTACTCAATTCGAAGTTGCTTCAAAGTGGTGCCAATATCAAAGAAATGAACTGTGTCCGAAAACACTTGTCTCTAGTTAAAGGGGGACGACTAGCACAGACCATTTGGCCTGCCAGATGTGTAACACTCGCAATCTCTGACATTCCAGGAGATGACCTGTCTGTAATTGCTTCTGGACCCACGGAACCTGACGATACGACACGAAATGACGCCTTGGATATCCTTCGAAAATATAAGATTAACGAGCCCAGATCAATTTTAAAATATATGACAGATTTCCGTTCAGAAACTCCAAAACCTGGAAATCAGATTTTTCAAAATGCGAGCTCACATTTGATTTCAACACCTCAGAGATCTTTAGAGGCTGCCGCAAAGGTCGCACAAGCCAACGGATACAGACCTGTAATCCTAGGGGATGCAATTGAGGGGGAAGCCCGGGAAGTCGCTACAGTCATGTCAGGAATAGCCAAACAAGTCGCAAAGTATGACCAACCTGAAAAAAAGCCCTGCGTGCTGTTATCCGGAGGGGAAACGACCGTTACCGTGAAAGGCGGAGGTCGGGGAGGACGAAACGCAGAGTTTTTATTAGCTTTAGCAATTGAACTCAACGGCAACGAAAAAATTTGGGCGTTTTCTGGTGACACAGATGGTATCGATGGAACAGAGGATAATGCGGGAGCTTTGGTATCTCCAGACTCGCTCGCGCGAGCTCAGAAGATTGGCATAGACGCAAAACACTCCCTCGCGGATAATGACGGCTACACTTTTTTTGAAAAATTAAACGATTTAGTTATAACTGGACCGACCCTTACTAATGTAAATGATTTCAGAGCTATTATTATTGAGGCTTAAATAAAGAGAAAACCATGGGACACAGCGAAAAAGATCTTAACGAATATCCAATTTCTTCAACCGATAAAAAAACGCTTGTGAAAGCATTTCTATCGATCCTATCAGAGGAGTCTGTCAAACACGAAACGGAGGATCTTACACCGTTCGAATGCGATGGACTTTCGGCGTATCCGCAGATTCCGATGATTGCTGTGCTACCAGAGAACGAGGAGCAGGTTTGTCATGTCATGAAGATTTGTAATGACTATAAAGTGCCTGTTGTTTTCAGAGGCGCTGGAACCGGGCTATCTGGCGGAGCAATTCCTTACGACCGAGGGGTCCTCTTAGTCCTCACCAAACTGAAAAGTATTGTGCAAATTGATCCCCTTGGGAGATCTGCTGTTGTTCAGCCAGGCGTTAGGAATGCGGCCATTTCCGAAGCGACAAAACCTTATCAACTCTACTATGCCCCCGACCCATCAAGTCAAATCGCATGCTCTATCGGTGGAAATGTCGCGGAAAATTCTGGAGGCGTTCATTGTCTGAAATATGGGCTTACGGTAAATAATATTCTCAAAGTTCGCTTCGTCACTATCGAAGGAGAAATTGTCGAACTAGGGTCTGAGGGACTGGATACTCCAGGTTACGACTTACTCGCGCTAATCACTGGTTCAGAAGGCTTGTTAGGAGTGGTGACCGAAGTTACAGTTAAGCTTCTTCCGACTCCAGAAAAAGCGCAGGTCATCATGGCGTCATTTGACGATGTCGAAAAAGCGGGACTTGCGGTCGCAGACATTATTGCGGCTGGCATCATTCCCGCTGGCCTGGAAATGATGGATAAGAAAGCGATCAACGCAGTCGAACAATTCATTGGCGCCGGCTATCCAATGGGAGCGGAGGCCATGCTGCTCTGCGAATCAGACGGCTCCTCAGAGGAAGTTGAGAGCGAGATAGCTAAAACATCCGAGGTACTCACTAAAGCGGGAGCAACGGAGATCACAGTATCTACTGATGAGGCGCAGCGACTGAAATTATGGGCCGGAAGAAAGTCAGCCTTTCCAGCCGTGGGCAGAGTACTCCCAGACTACTTTTGCATGGACGGAACAATCCCCAGAAAAACGCTACCAAGAGTGCTTAAACGTATCGCTGAGATGGAAAAAGAATTTCAATTGCAATGCGCGAATGTGTTTCACGCGGGAGACGGAAATTTACACCCACTTATCATGTTTGATGCAAACGAGGGTGACCAGCTTCATCGAGCAGAGCTCTACGGGGCGGCAATCTTGGAGTTATGCGTCGAAGTCGGTGGCACAATTACCGGTGAACACGGTGTCGGGATCGAGAAAATCAACCAAATGTGCGTGCAATTCGATAACCATGAAATACAGACCTTTCTTGATCTTAAAAGCGCGTTCGACCCCGACAGACGTCTCAACCCTGGCAAAGCAATCCCAACATTGAATCGTTGCGCTGAGTTCGGACATATGCATGTTCATCGTGGAGAAGAGCGCTTCCCAGATATCCCTCGATTCTAGCTTTACTTATTAGGTAGCCTCACAATGTCAGACGATAATATTATCGAGCAATTTAAAAAACAGATTGCCGATGCAAAGCAGAACTCAACTACCATCAGAATACGGGGAGGTGGCACAAAAGATTTCTATGGCGTCTCACTAGAAGGGGACCTCTTAGAAACAAAGTCATACTCAGGGATCTCTGAGTACGAACCCACCGAGCTAGTTATAACTGCTAAGAGCGGGACGCCGCTAAAATTGATTGAGAAAACGCTTAGTGAGAATAATCAAATGTTGGCTTTTGAACCGCCACACATGGGACCAGAAGCCTCTTTTGGCGGATGTATAGCATCTGGGCTTTCTGGACCCAGACGTGCATCGCAAGGAGCGGTACGAGATTTAGTACTTGGGGTGCGCATGCTCAACTCAGAGGGCATTGATCTCCAATTTGGGGGCAAAGTCATGAAAAACGTTGCTGGATTTGACGTGTCCAGGCTACTGGCTGGCTCATTCGGCACACTCGGACTCATCTTAGAGTGTTCCGTTAAAGTGCTACCGAAGCCTGAATCGGAACGCACAATATTCATGGAAATGAATCAAGAGTCTGCGCTGAAAAAAATGAATCAAATGGCTGGCATGTCGATTCCTCTCTCGGCAACCTGCTACGATGGCACCCAGCTCGCGGCGAGATTGTCAGGGTCAAATATTGCAGTGGCCACTGCACTTAAAAAGATTGGCGGAGAGTCAACGGACGAGAGCAGTTTTTGGCATTCAATCAAAGAACACACTCATGCATTTTTCAACTCCGAGGGATGTCTCTACCGATTATCGATGAACCCTGCAGCACCGATGAACGCCTACCCCACCGCGTTGATAGAATGGAACGGCAGTACACGGTGGATATGGAATAATGGCAGTCTATCGGAGCATCAAGCCTTTGCAAATAAACATGGTGGACACGCCGTTGCTTTCCGTGGCAATCAACCTGGTCGCAATATCTGCGAGCTACCTAAAGCCTTACATGCAATGCAAGTCAAAGTTAAAGACGCCTTAGACCCCCATAGAGTATTCGGTGAGAAGCGTTTGTTCTCCGAGTTTTAATACGCCCCAAGAATAGAAACCGTCAATGAAAACAAATTTAGAGATTGAAGTCCTTAAGACCCGCGAGGGAAAAGAAGCCAACGATATTTTGCGCTCTTGTGTGCACTGTGGTTTTTGTACCGCCACTTGCCCCACCTACCAAATACTGGGGGATGAACTTGACAGCCCGAGAGGTCGTATTTATTTAATAAAGGAGTTATTAGAGGGTAAGAAGCCAACTGAAGCGACCCAACTTCACTTGGATAGATGTCTAACCTGTCGATCTTGCGAGTCCACTTGTCCATCAGGAGTTCAATACGGGAGACTAGTTGATATCGGCAGAAACATCGTTGAAAAAACTGTTCCCCGAACGATCGGCGATAGACTCAAAAGAAATGCCTTGAATCAAATCATTACCAGAAAAACTGTTTTTAGATCACTGATCACAGCTGGCAGACTGGTCAAGCCAGTTTTGCCCAAAGTACTTCAAAAGAAAATTCCAATGGCTCAAAAGGCGGTGATGAGCTGGCCTAAGTCGAACCACCCCAGGAAAATGCTTTTTCTTGATGGATGTGTGCAACCTATCTTAGCTCCTAATATCAATATTGCCGCTGCTCGCTTACTTGATCGCCTTCAAGTGTCCCTGATTCCTACCTCAAAAATAAGTTGCTGCGGAGCCGTCACATATCACTTAAATAAACAAACCGAATCACTTGATGCCATCAAACAAAACATCGATGCATGGTGGCCTCATATCGAGCAGGGGGCGGAAGCTATTATCATCACAGCAAGCGGATGCGGCACTATGATTAAGGAATACGGACACCTTCTTCTGGATGACCCTCAGTACGCGGAGAAAGCCAAGGTTGTATCGGGCTTAACTAAGGATCTGTGTGAAGTGTTTACGCACGAAGTCCAACTCGCTGACGAAAAAATATTTAACCCCATTAAGAGAAAGGTACCGCTGGCACAAAGAGTCGCATTTCATGCTCCTTGCAGTTTGCAGCATGGGCAGCAAATAAAGGGAGTAGTAGAACGAATTTTAATCTCTGCGGGATACGACTTAACTACAATCGAGGATGCACACCTTTGCTGCGGCTCAGCTGGAACCTACTCCCTACTTCAAGCAGATCTATCAGAACAACTCTTAAAAAATAAAATTAATAATATATCTGCAGACAGTCCAGATTTGATAGTTACGGCAAATATTGGATGCCTCACCCAACTCCAAAGTGGCACCAGCACAAGAGTCATGCACTGGGCAGAGTTGCTAGAAGAAGCTCTCGACTAAAATACGATCTAATAGGGGAAACAAATGAAAAAAATAGCCCTCATCACAGGCGCGACAGCAGGATTCGGAAAGTCTTCGGTAAAAAAATTTATTGAGGATGGCTGGGGAGTCATTGCGACCGGACGACGAGAAGATCGACTCCTAAAATTAAAAGAGCAATATGGAGAATCTCTTCATTGCTTAAACTTTGACATCCAAGATAGCTCTCAAGTAGAGGCTGCAATAAAGTCGCTGCCATCGAATTTTGAAAATATAGATTTGTTAATTAATAACGCAGGTCTTGCACTAGGTACGGCTCCCGCACAACAGTGCGATTTAGAACAATGGAACACCATGGTAGACACAAATATTCGTGGTCTGATGACGCTAACACATAAAGTTCTACCCAAGCTAATTGAGACACGAGGCGCAGTTATTAATATTAGCTCTGTCGCTGCTAGTTATCCGTATCCCGGCGGTAATGTTTATGGTGGTACAAAGGCATTTGTAGTTCAATTCTCATTAGGTTTGAGGTCAGACTTACATGGCACGGGAGTAAGGGTCACCTGCGTTGAACCTGGGATGTCAGAAACAGAGTTCACTCTCGTTCGGACCAAAGGGGATCAATCGGCTTCAGACAAACTCTATGAGGGAGCCAAGCCCATGACAGGAGATGACATAGCGGAGACCTTGCACTGGATAGCCACATTGCCACCCCACATGAATATCAACCGCGTTGAACTCATGCCAGTCAACCAGTCATTCAGTCCTTTTCAAGTAAACAGGTCTTGAGCGCCCTGCATACTCTCGAGCTAAGCCTATTTTCTCTGCGCTTCTAACGCTTGCCTGACTTGCACCATGAACCGCCCTACACAACTAGGATCGATCCATCTAATCACTGTTACGGAGTTTAACTCAGGATCTATCCAAGTGTAGGACCCGCCAGCACCAATAGCAAAAATACTCGACTCTGGTAAACCGGCGAACAGAAATCTATTGGTATTTAACCAAGTTAAAAAACCGTAATTCGGATTTAGATGAGACGGACTAGTCATTAAATCAAACCAATCCTCGCTAATCAATTGTTCTCCATTCCAACAACCTCTTTGCGAAATAAGTTGCCCTATTAATACCTGATCTTGACTGGAAATTCTCACTCCTCCGCCCCAGTGACTTCCTCCTGGAAGAATTGGCATTTGCGTATTATTGATGTGTGCAAACGCATTGTCGTAAGAGGTCCAAGACCAACTGTCACGGCAGCCAATGGGCTCGCGAATTGTTCTTTCGAAAACCGAATCAAGCGGCTCTAGAAATACATGTAGAAGGGCAGTGGAGAGCTGATTGATCCTTACATCGTTATATTCCCAATAAGTGCCCGGCTTTTGCAATTTACGTTTCGTACCCTTCGTAAAATGACACCTAGTATCAGTTTTCTGAAAAGATAGGCGTCTATAATGATCAACTTGATCTGGAATTCCACAACAAATTCCAGACCACTCACTCGTTTGTTGCAATAGGTGCCGCCAAGTCACCTGACGGTTATGAGTAGACTCAAAGCCAATGTTTGGCGCGGACTCAACAACAAAATCATCTAAATCAGGAATCAGCCCTTGCTCAGAAGCGACACCACATAAAAGAGCTAAATACGTTTTCGCTACACTAAACGTTAAGTCAGCGCGATTAATATCACCCCAGGAAACTATTTTTTTTCCGTCGACGTGAATGATGCCGGAAACACCACCTCTTGGAAAAGCGGGGCCGAACAACTTGTTCCAAGGCGGCAAATCTTCCTCATGAATACCCCAGGGCGCTGTGTTGTCCTTGGACCAGCGAACCTCATTAGCAATAGCAAATGAAATACTGTCGCTTAGCAGGCCTTCGTTAAATGTCTTGCTCACGAGCCCACGTTAATTATCGCGCCGACTCTCACCATCAAATACTCGCCCTTCTTGGTTTGCCTCTCTTATATTTTTCCTGAGATTACGAGTTTTCCACCAAAAGAAGATGATCAAAACGACCACTACGACCGAGATAATAGCGAGTAAGACGATAGAGAACATAAAAGCTAGAATGACACTGGCAAGCCCAATCAGACCAAAAAATATCCGCTTTAAAATAGACGAGCTACCGGTAGCTGTCGCTTTATCGTTAATCCTAAAATAGTAAGTTTTTCGTTTCATTTATTTAGCTCTGTTGCTTAATTTATTTAACCTCAATGTTCATTATTTTTCCGTGCTCGCGTTGAGCGATTTATTTTACGCCAAAGTCCATAGATGAGCAGCCAATAAACCCCGCCACGGTCGATACTTCATCAACCAATCCTGTGCATCACAAATGGGTATTTGCGTCTTACCCAGAAGTTTTGCAACCTGTTTGCGAATCACTGCATCTCCATGAAGTGATCCATCTAAGAAAGCGTAACCCCTTAGAAAGGTATAGTTAACCGTCCAAGGCCCTACCCCCTTAAAGGATATTAGCTCACGCGAAAACTCAGCAGATTGTTTTTCTGTAAAGACAGGCCTTTCTAACGATAGTTGCCCCAGTTTAACTTTTTCAGCAAGTGAAAAAATTGTATTCGATTTTGCTGTTGAAATTCCAAATTCAAGAAGTCTTTCAGCACCAAGATCAGCGACACAGGTTGCACTTGGGAAACAAAACATACCCGAGGAATGAGCTGAACCAAGACCACCTATAAAACGGGATCTTATCGACGTTGCGGCAGCAACACTTACCTGTTGTCCAATTACCGAAGAAATCAGTGCCTCCCATGGGCTTACGGTTTGCGGGACGCGTAAGCCCTTTGTTTTTATGATCATCTCAGATAAAACAGGATCCGCTTTAGCTAAAGACTCAAATTCACTTATTGGCTGAGCCAAACCCAGGATGCGTGATACCACCTCTAAAATCTCACGATTTAAGTAGTCTAGATCTACTTTTGCGTCAATTACTGCTTTAACGTCAGCTGTTAAGCCCCTGAAACGAACCAAAACGTGTGCTGGTGCGTTACAAACCCAAAATGATTTTTCAAAACCATCATTCCACGCTTTCTCCGACGTTCCGATCTTATCCCTTCCGTAATAATGAAGTACACCACCCGGCCTAAAACTCGACGGTAACGGTATTTCTAAACTCAAAGTAGTCATACCCTACCCCTCTTAAAAAAGATAACATTGATTAACTTAACTCGTTTCTTTAAGACTATAACCAAATAACTAAGGTGAATGATGTCCAACGTGATCATTGAGAATGTGCGGAATGAACTTACGCAAAAGAACGAACTAAGAATCGGCATAAACGCCTCCAATTTCCTACTTGTTTCCCATATTGATGAGAGTGGTATTCCGTTCGGAATAGCTCCCGACCTAGGTCGCATATTCGCACAACAAATAAAAGCAAACCCAAAATTCGTGGTTTATGACAGTCCAGGTAAATTAGCTGACGCAGGGACCGAGGGTAATTGGGATATCGCTTTTGTAGGAAACGAACCACAGAGAGCAAAGAATATCGCCTTTTCAGCACCTTATCTCGAGATCCCGGTCACTTTCCTCGTACGTGAACATTCAACCATCAGAGTAATGACAGATATCGATCACGTAGGAAACCAAATCTCAGTAATGGGTCGAAGCGCCTATGATTTATTCTTAACGGCAACAATTAAAAATGCCACCATCATCCGTAGTCGCTCTATCGGAGAGTCATTACAAAGATTTATCGATGAAGGAATTGAAATTTTAGCTGGCCTCAAACCACGATTAATATCCGACTGCGAGAAAGTGCCGAAAACTCGAATTCTCAGTGGTCAGATCACCTCCGTCAAACAATCGGTCGGCACTTTACCAATCAATCGAATGAGTGCCATATACCTTCACCAGTTCATCGAAAAAGCGAAAGCCGATGGACTAATCCATAAGTTAATCGAAAAATATCATGTTCATGGCGTAAGTGTCGCACCAAGCGCTTGACTCGTCTGCAGTCTAAATAAACTACACCTAGCTTAGTGATAGTCCCCCTTATGCGAACTTCTCGGCCGCCTAAAAAAAAATTCACCAATAAGTCTATTTTTTTAGCACATTGAGCAGCATTGACGAGCCGTACCCAGACGAAAATTTTTAGTCGGCAATTGTCTTAATGATTGTCTCTTGGTATTCCTTTTTTACGGTCTATTTTTTGATATTTAGTTGCAGGCTTAAGAACCATACCTTCCGAGAGTTCATCGACAATTTCTCGTTGAATTTCTTGCCACGGAGTCTGACTATCTGGAATAGGATGTCCCCCTGATTTTTTTAACTGACGCTTTCGTTTCGCAATTTCAGTTTTCGAAATTTTAATATTCACAGATCTTTCATTAAGGTCTATACGCACAATATCGTTCGTCTTTAGAATCGCGAGGTTTCCACCAGTCGCCGCCTCTGGGGATGCGTTCAAAATCGACGGCGAACCAGAAGTTCCCGATTGTCTTCCATCTCCGATACACGGCAGTTCCTGCACACCCGCCTTAATCAAACGAGCCGGCGGCTGCATATTAACGACCTCCGCCGCGCCTGGGTAGCCCACAGGGCCTACACCCCGAATAAATAACATGCAAGTATCATCAATTTTTAATTTTCGGTCGTCAATACGCTTATGATAGTCCTCTGGGCCCTCGAAAACGATTGCTCTACCTTCAAACGCGTTGAGGTCCTCTGGATTCGATAAATATTTTGCTCTAAATGCGTCTGAAATCACACTAGTCTTCATAATTGCGCTATCGAAAAGGTTACCCTTCATGTGAAGAAAACCAGCTTGATCCTTCATTGGCTTTTTTGCTGGCCAGATCACAGCCGCATCTAGGACTTTAGCTTTTTGACAATTTTGATACAGCGTTTTTCCATTAACCGTCAAAGCTGTTTTGTTAATCGCGCCCGATTTTATCAGTCGACTCACCACCGCCGGCACGCCACCGGCGTGATGAAAGTCTTCGCCAAGATACTCTCCTGCTGGCTGCATATTTACGATCAATGGGACGTCATACCCCACGCGCTCCCAATCATCATTGTTTAACTTTACGCCAAGATGTTTTGCTATCGCGTTAAAGTGAATTGGCGCATTGGTCGATCCACCGATTGCTGAGTTTACCGCGATCATGTTTTCAAAAGCTGACTTGGTCATAATCTTTGACGGTCTAAGATCCTCCCAGACCATTTCAACGATTCTTTTTCCACTAAGGTACGCATTTTCAGCACGCTCTCTATGTGGTGCTGGTATTGCTGCTGCGCCTGGCAATGACATACCGATCGCCTCAGCTAATGCATTCATGGTAGAGGCCGTTCCCATGGTATTACAGTGCCCGGCAGAGGGCGCAGACGAGGCGATGATGTCAATATATTCCTCATGGTTAATCTCTCCAGCAGCGAGTAACTTCCTTGCCTCCCAAACGATCGTTCCAGACCCTGTCCGCTTACCCCTAAACCATCCATTAAGCATCGGGCCACCGGACAGGACAATAGCAGGGATATCTACCGTTGCAGCCGCCATTAGTTGAGCTGGCGTAGTTTTGTCACAACCTGTTGTCAAAACCACACCATCGATAAAATATCCATATAGGAGTTCGACTAATCCGAGATAACAAAGATTGCGATCTAGCGTCGCGCTGGGGCGCTTACCGGTCTCTTGAATGGGGTGTACCGGAAACTCAAAAGCTATACCACCAGCCTCCCGAACACCTTCCCTCACTCTTTTTGCTAACTCTAAGTGATGACGATTACAAGGAGACAAATCAGAACCAGATTGAGCAATACCAATTACGGGCTTTCCCGACTGCAGCTCCTCACGACTAATTCCCCAGTTCATGTATCTTTCAATATATAAGGCCGTCATATCAGGATTATCTGGGTTGTTGAACCAGTGCCTTGAACGTAACTCGGATGGATCTATACGTCCCCTGACTTTACCTACAGAGTTTTTTTTCTTAAATACTTTCTTTGAACTAGTCACCTGCTCCCCCTATTTCGTTCTTTTTCGATAGTCTTATTATGCTTAGTTTTAATTGATGCTAACAGCCTTACGATTTCAAGGTCCACTTAATGATGACTATACTTTAACCTTGCGCCCTATCGAGGCAAAAAAAAAACCGCTCAGCAAGCTGGGCGGTCATGAGGCTTCAAAGAGAGGCATAACACTCAATTGTGCATAAACTATAGACGACAAATTTTCAACGTCATAGCGCGTATTGACGTAGATATTTATGGGAAATCTTCCCGATCTAAGAAATAGATCAAAGGGATTTATCGATAGACGAGATTATTCCATGGTCGAGCGCGATACGAACAATTTGCGCCGCCGACGTCACCCCTAGTTTCTGTCGAATGGTCGATTGGTAATTTGCAACGGTTTTATATGAAATATGGAGTGCTTGCGATATCTCATTGATTGAATGGCCCTGGACTAAAAGACGAAATATCTCAAATTCGCGACTGGATAATAAATCAATACCCTTCTCGCTATCTGAAACCGTCTGAGTGGCGATCAACTGGGCCATTTCCTCACTTAAGTAAAGCTTTCCCAAAGCAACCTGCCGCACAGCATCAACAAGAGCCTCAGGAGCGGCAGACTTCGTGACATACCCTTTTGCACCAGCTTGGAAAGCTCGATTCACGAAAACCATATCTTCGTGCATGCTGAAAATTAAGATTTTCTGATCAGGAAACCTACTAATCACACGACGCGTGACCTCAATACCGCTCATCCCAGGCAAGGTAATGTCCATGACTACAACATCAGGTTGATATTCACAAATAATCCTATACCCCTCATTACCGTTATCACCCTCTGCTAGAACGTGGAGATGAGAATCGCCCTCCAGTAACCTTCGGTAGCCTTCCCGAACAACTGCATGGTCATCAATGAGAATTATACTTATGGGATCCATGGCCACTAGGTTAGGTTAGATTGAAGGGTATGAATGGGAAAGCGAGCAGACACGAAGAATCCACTTGGAGCATCAGCACCTGCTTCAAACACCCCACCCAGATTCTCAATCCGCTCCCTTAACCCCATCAACCCAATACCATCATTGTTATCATTTATTTCCTTAATCGACCCGTTATCCCCAACTTTTATCTGTGCATAACCGTCTTTTTGTGAAGCACTCACGGCCACCACGACTCTCGTCGCGTCACTGTGTCTGATTATATTAGTTAGCGCCTCTTGCACACATCGAAAAATAGTGATGTTCGACGTTTCATCAAAATTTATTCCGTATAAATTTATATCTGCCTTCCACTCTACGTCATCAAAACGCCGACGCCAGTCTTCAATCATATACTCCAGCGCGGCTGACAGGCCAAGTTCATCTAGTGCGACTGGACGTAATTGTTTCAACAAACCCCTTACATCTGAAAATAATTTCCCAGAAACATCAACAATGGATTTTGCTTGTATGTAAAGGTCGCTATTGAGGTCGGCCGCATTCCTGATCGCAACCCCATCAATCATGATCGCGTTCATACTCTGTCCAAATTCGTCGTGTAATTCCCGGGCAATTGCTAAGCGCTCCGCTTCCTGTATTTCCACATTTTTCATCGTTAAGCGACGATTTTTATCTAGTGCGATTGTTAATTTTTTTTGGGCCTCTACCTGGAGTCCCATTTGTTTACGTAATTGACGAGTGCGTCGGACTAGCACGTAAGCCATGACAACAAAGACCAAAAGAAGAACTAAAGGGAGCTCATCTAACTGCCAAGCCTCAACTGAAGCAGTCGCTCGAGTCAACTGCTCATGTAATTCAAGGTAAGATGCAAAGAAGAAAAAGACCACACCCGTTCCAAAAATTAGTAATAAATCCCTCCACAAAATCGGTGGATTTTGCTCGGCGCCAGGGCTCCCGTTCTTAAATTGAAAAAGCATTGTTATGCTCCATTTCTGCTTGATCCGGATTAAATACGCCGGCAACATCAGACGACGCAATCATCAACACTACTGAATTTATCATTTTAATTATCCGACATATTTGCAAATAAATGATCTCAGAGTACCACCGGTTATGATCCAGTAAACAGGAATAATTCCCTGTGTCAGAAATTGCTACAGTATGGCAATATAATTGAGAATAAAATCTCCTAAGCGAGGTAGTCCATGGTTCGAGCTTTAATTTTTGATGTTTTTGGCACTGTCGTTGATTGGCGGGGAAGTATCACAAGAGAAGTGAGGTCCCTTGCGTCAGAAAAAGGAATTCGCCTCAACGCTGGTAAATTTGCAAACGATTGGCGTGCGGGCTATCAACCCGCTATGCAACGAGTAAGACAAGGCGACCTCCCATGGCTAAACATTGACGCTCTACATCGACTCATTCTCAATGAACTGAAACAAAAATATAAATTAGATTGTTTAAGTGAAGATGAAACGGATACCTTAAACCGAGTGTGGCATCGCCTAAAGCCATGGCCTGATTCCGTCCGAGGCCTCAAAAAACTTAAACATCAATTCACCATATCGCCACTATCGAACGGTAACTTTTCGTTACTAAATAACATGGCTAAACACTCTGGTTTGCCTTGGGACTGTATCATTAGCGCCGAATTATTCGGGCACTATAAACCAGACCCGGAAACATACCTCGGAGCTTGCA
>Ga0233432_10003747_pt1 | contig 13635 bp, 15 predicted proteins | sample SI_122_August201_6_FD_179870 | JGI IMG/M metagenome (GOLD analysis project Ga0233432, IMG submission 179870) | Seawater microbial communities from Saanich Inlet, British Columbia, Canada - SI_122_August2016_10_MG | ecosystem: Environmental > Aquatic > Marine > Inlet | place: Canada: British...
ATAAGGAACGCCTTTGTGCATATTCGCTGTTAAAGTTTTAGATTTTTCACTTTCGTGTTTAATGTAATGTTCTGCTCTGGTCTTTTTACCTGTATATTTCTCGCTACCTCTATTCATATAATCAATGGCTTTATCTGATAAACCCTCTACTTCTTTTGTTTCTAATATATCCCTTAAAACAATTCCTCTTTGTTCAGGTTGTTCTATTCCAGGTATGTTAGTCCAATAATATCTAACCCTATTCTGTGCTGATACTAATGCTGAATTAATCATTATTGGCTCAACGCCCATGTATTCAGATATAACATCTAAATATTCCTTTTTCATTCTTACGTTTTCTAATAAAAAATATGTTGGTTTTAATTCCTTTACACATCTAACAAACTCAAAAAATAATGCAGATCTTGGATCATCAAAGGCGAGCTGCTTACCAGCAAAACTAAACCCTTGACATGGACTACCACCCATAACCAAATCAATCTTAGGTAATGTTGATAGGTCTAGTTCAGTTATATCGCCCACTTGAATTATGTCTGGGTAATTGGCTTGGCTTACTTGGATAGCATATTTATCTATCTCGCTTGCATAGTAGTTATCTACCTTTATACCCAAGCGATCTAGTGCAATCCTGCCACAACTCATTCCATCAAATAAACTTAATACATTCATTTCTTTCTCCTTTTAAAAATTATCATAAAGTGCCATAGGATTTTGTAGTTCCTCTAGCGGTTCAAGTACACCATTCTTTCTGAATAATGTTTTGGTACTGTAATCAACATTACCAGAATTAGATTTAACTAAAGCGCATTTAACTACGCTCATTCTTTCATAGGTCACGCGCTGTTCTTCACAGATACGCTCGCAATCCTCCGCGCTCGCCAACCACATAGCTATCGCCCACCTAACACTATCAGTAATACTTGATGCGCCTCTAATCTCTGCTCTATGGCTCATGGCATCATCACTATCATTTGCTAATGCTCCTTTATTAAGATGATGAATAGTAAGCGTAGAACAACCAAGACGAGCTGATATGTTCGCACAATAAGAACCCCATAGTTGGCCTGCTTCATTACTGCTAGAAACATTACCTGTTGTAAATGCCTGGAGAGGGTCAAAGCAAACCAACTTTAAATTTGGTATGGCTTGTAACTCCTCTACTAACTCCTGCGCTATAGGTGTTATGCCTTCTTCTCTTAATAGTATCATTGGTTCTTTTTGTTCTGGGACAGGAAATACATAGACTTCATAGGAGGAGTTAAATCGCTTGCCGTTAGGGTCGAGCAAGTCTAAACGTCTATGTATTTCCATTAAATCATCTTCAGCACAAAAAATTACAGTATTACCATGTTCTTTTACATCTTTCCCCCACCACCTGCCACCGCACGCCACCGCTAACGCTAACTGTATGACACTTAACGACTTACCTACCCCACCAACTGCGGCTAGGATTCCAGGCTTACCAATAGGTATCAATCCATCTACTAAAAATTTTTGTGGCTCGGGTTTACCGACTAGGTTACGAATCGCATACTTCTGGATTCCTAACTTGTGATCCACTAATTCGGCTCTTACTTTATCTAAACCATGTTTTAAATATAAGTCGTTATAGTCCCCGCGCTCGCTCGGTAATCGTACTGCTGTATTCGGCACACTTGCACAACACTCTTGCGCCTTCTTCTCTCCTACTCCACTCTCATCATTATCAAGTGCGAGAATAAATCTAGCACCTGTCAGCTTGCGTAAATTAGAGGCTGCATCCAACAAGAAGTTGGCACTAAATACACAAGCTACAGGAATTTGGGTTGCTTCATATACTGAAGCGGCAGTTGAGTAGCCTTCAACTAAAATTAATTTTTCTATATTGTTTAGATCTTGTAAGGTTGTACCAATTAAAAATACATTACCTTTGATTTCTGAAGCAGACTTAAACCTTTTCTCGCCCTTTTTATTGATAGTCTGTAGAGAACGAACCTGTCCTGTAGTAGAATAGACAGGAACAATTAAATTACCATTTAATTCCTTCAACCCATAACTTTTAACTTTTTTATTCGTGAGATATTCATGTTCAGTTGCTTCGTGGCAAATTTTAAGACGTTCTTCTACCTCAATTGCAACTTCATCTTGTCTTTGTTTCCTTTCTGCTCGCGACTTAGCACTAGCCTCTTCCATTTGTTTTTGTAGTGCTTGTCTATCTACAATACTAAGTTGTTTAGTATCTATGCTTGACCACTTGCCTTCAAAACCAGTTTTCCAATTACCATAAGTACAAAACATATGTTCGCCAACCTGGTTGACTACATAATATCCAGACTTCTGTCTACCAGAGTCAGGCTTTGATGCTATTGCTTTTACTGGCACTCTGATTATCTCGCCAGTAATTTCTAAGAAGTCTACAAGCAATCCTTGTGCCTGCATCTCGTTTATTAATTCGTGTGTACTCTTTCCTGTACTAAAACCTAAGTCGTTATAGACTACGCCCTTTTTCAGGTACTTTGTTAAATCCATTTGCAGCTCTCTCGTCATCTAACTCGGCTTGCACGTTTGCCCAGTTTAGATATTCCCTAACTATATTCGTAAAGATCTTTTTTCGTTTGTCCCTTTCCCATTTATGTAATGGTTTCTGATCTTCTTCTATCGCTAGTTTTGTATATAAATCTTTGGTTTGTGCTATGGAATACTCAATCCCTAAATCATTTAATTGTGCTTTGTTGGGTAGTCTTTCTCCCTCTCCAATCTTTTTTAAATGAGCCATACAGCACGCTCCAAGCCAATGTTCTCCATCCTCTTTTAAAAACGGGCCTGCTGGGCGCTTACAATAAGCACACAGCGTTGGCCTGTTCTTAGGGTTAAAATGGTGCGTCATCCTCGCTCGCCACAGTTGAACCCATTGCATCTAAGTCTGCTTCACTTGGACCAGCTTTGATATTATCATCTTCTACAACTGGTTTTGGCTTTTGGTTAGTAGCCTGCCAAGTCTTACCCCAGTCCTCGTTAATCTTCAGATAACCATTGTCATCTTTAATTAGTTCAGCAGATACACTCTTACCCATAAAGGCTGATGACGTATCTTTTGGTGGCTCTTGTAATCCCATTGCTTGACCCATGAGTAACATTGACTTGATACCACTATCTACATATTTAGGGTTATCGTGACCAACAGTAAAAGTATGATTTAGTCTGATGCTCGTACCATCAATCTCAAAATACATCTTGCACCCGCGCCAGCCGTTTCTACCTTCTACTAACGCTTCTTCTTCGCCCTGCCAATGCAAAACGTGTCTGCCTGGCTCTACTGCCGTCTTGCCTTCACTTGACGTATCTACATTAAAATTTGTTAAATCCATTTTTTCTCCTTTTTATTTAATCCAACATTTATATTCTGAACACTCATCTTCTTTTGCACCACAGTAATTACAATGTCCTTGCTCATACTGTGGCTTATCATCACAAAAGTGTTCGTTTACTTCGGCTACTTCACTCATCTCAACATCTGCTCTCTAATAGCCTGCCATTCAAACGGCATCTCATTGTCCAGACCAAAACGATTTTTAGCTTGGAATCCAGGTGTCTCTTGCGTAAAGATAGTTCTATCTCCTTGCTTTAGTTTAGTAGTCATACCACCGCCTTTACCTTTTACTTGGATAGTACCTATCTTGTAGTTAGCAAAGAACACAGCGTCACTATGCTCTATAACCAAGTCAGCTGCTTTTCTATGCAACTTAATCTGGTGTCTGTCATGTGGTTCGCTTGATGGATCTTCGTATCTTCGCACCTCATTATGTGCAATCTGTAAGACAGTAAAGCCTTTATCTCGCAACTGATTTAGTAGAGTTAAGTACTCTTTCCATATCTCTAGGCAAGCGGCATAGCCTTTACCATATGCTGGTGAAGATATATCTGGCCATCCATTCTTTTCACACACATAGTCTTGCATTAAAGTTTCTAACCAATCCAAACTATCTACTATGACAGTTTTGTATTCGCTATCTTCTTCAATTAATGACTTTAGGTTGTCTTGTAGTTCAACATAAGTTTTCGCTACAGGGAAGTGAGGACACTCAATCTTACCTATACCATCTTCTGCTTGTACTATGATTGGTTTATTCATAGTTGCACCAAAAGATGTTTTCCCGATTCCACCAGGACCATACAATACTATGATAGGTGGCTTTAGTTTTGCCTTTTGCCTAATATTAGCTAATGACATTACTGCACCTCAATCTTTGGTTTATCTTCTGGCAGATGACCTTTAAGCTCATTCAAGTAATGGGCTTGCAAGATGTCATTCTTCTCTGCTTCAAAGTTTGCGTTAGCTACAAGTTCATTCTTCTGCGCTTGTAACAGGTTTAGTTTTCTATAAACAGTCTGACCTTCTTCTGATAAGTCATCTAGGTTATAGTCTTTAGTAACATCATCTTCTGTGATGCTAAATGTTATTGGCTCTTGATCTGCCATATTATTCTCCCTTTTGGTTTAGTTTATAAGTATCACATTCAGCTTTAGCATTACACCAACGGCATCCGTCTTTGCTATAGTTGTATGTGGGTATTTCTTCGTAGCAAGCTTCAGCAGCTGGCTTCAAAGTTTCATAGGCCCATTCAACTAAGTTAATAGCTGATATGGAATATGATCTAATTGGACCATCTTTGTGCCAACCTCTTGGTTGTACTATGGTCATCTGAACTGTGCAGTCATCTCCGTATCTGGATAAAGCACCGAGTGCATAGATACGCATTTGTGGGTTGTCTGCTTCTACTGCCCACTTACCAGATTTAAGATCTATTATCTCTATCATATCTTTACCAATGAGGATTGCATCTGCTGTTCCCCAAAGGTCCATATGTATCTCTGGCATATTAACTTTTTCTTCAATCAATGGTCTTGCTACATCCAAGTCCATCATTCTTTGGTCTATGTAATCTACATAAGTATTAGCACAATCAATCATCTCTTGGTCAACTGTGATATCAAAGTCCTCTACATGGTGTGTTGTACCAAGATAGTATTCTTCTAGTGTTAGGTTGTTTAGCCTTCCCTTTAGTAGTGTCTCTACCATTTCGTGAATCAATGTACCTGTCGCTGCTGGTATACCAACCTTATATTCTACTTGCATAGAAGCTAAGAGTTGTGGCATACCTGGACAAGCCATCCATATCTTCGCTGCTGAAGGACTTAGTTTAGCGTGTGCCATCTACAGAAATATAAGAATCGTTTTCCATCTTTTGCACATCTTTCAGATCGTAAAGTATCTTTCCACCAATTTTAAAATAGCTAGGACCTTGCCCTCTATATCTTCTATTATCAATTGTTTTCTTGCTGACTCCCCAACGCTTTGCTAGTTCGTCAACTTCTATGGTGTTTGATATGTCAAAATTCTTTTCTAATATATCCATAAATTTCCCTTTTATTTATATTTTTGTTTATAATAAACCAATATTACTAATTTACAAGTAATACTATTAAAAAAAGTGGAGAATTTTTATGAATAAAACAATATACGCACATACCAATATAGGAACAGAAAAGGAATGGGATCAAGAGATAGACAAGCTTGCTACCAACAACCAAGTAGCTGGAACGCATTACAAGCAATCCAAGATACAACCTATAGACTATATATATGCTAACAAACTGTCTTATAATCTAGGTAGTTGTTTAAAGTATATAACCAGAAGTAAAGGCGAGAAGTCTGATAGAGTAACCGACTTGTTAAAAGCGAAACACTTTATAGACTTAGAGTTGCAGATGGTACATGGCGTTGATGCCAAAGGTGTTGACATTGGTAAATATTCTGTAGAGTTCTCGCTAGATAAATGAGGTAACTATGAATCTATATGAGTTTGATGATCGTATCTTAAAAGAAAGAAATGGTAGGAAACCTGTATATATAAACAAGCATCTTGCTAAAAAGTTTAAGGACTTTTGTAAAAGTGAGCAGAAAGAACCAGCTATAGTGGTTGAGTATCTAATATCTTTAGGTATGAACTCTGTGCAACATTATGAAGATCCTAAGGTGTCTGTAGACATTTCAGCTCTTTAAATAGATCGCTTACATTTTGCAGCGAGTTAGTCGCCTGTATCTCTTTGTCTTGTATGGTTATCTGTTTCTTACCAACAGGCAAAGCAAATAAAACTTTCTGGCATTCTAAAGCAACCAAAGCATAAACATCTATATCACCTTTTTGGTATTCTCTATTCTTTGAATGTGACCCGCACCGCAAGTCAAAGCGCCAGCTCTTGCGCGCCTTCTCTATCTGTTTCTGTGTTTTTACCTGGCACTTGTATAGGACGTTATCAACCTCAAAGATGATGTCAGCCTTGGAGGCGTGAGGCATTACAGTAACTGTATCGGATTGAGTAGAAAGCACCGAGGCTACTAAGTATTCTCCAGATCGGCCAACTCTTTCAGATTGGCGCGACATAAGGTTATTGTGGCGTTATTCCTAAAGGAACAGCCTGCTCCTCTTGCCTTTCTACTATTGGCGCAACAGAGTCTATTAGAGTGAGAGTTTTTATTATGGCTGCTTTAGATTTTGGATTTGTTCTTCCCAACTCAACTAACAACCTTGTTGACTCTGGGTTGGACATAAGTTTTCCAAGATCTCCAAACGCTTTGTTGGCCTGTATCTCTCCATATTTTGTTGCCAATCTAACCAACGGATTAAATGTTTTCATCATAGCCAAGTCTTTTGCCAGAGTTTCCGCGGCAACACCTTTAACATCAAAACCAGGTTTGTTTAAATTGCTAATTCTTCCTGTTCTTTCTAAGACATTAAGCATATTCTCAAAACCAACCTTAAAATCTTTTCTGCTTACGTTATTTGCGTCAGCAACATTATCTAAGACTGCTAAAAAGTTTTTTCTTTGTTGACCAGTTCCTACAACTTTTTCAACCAACTTGAAACCTTGTGTAAAGTCTTGTCCACCCTTAGTGGTTTTAAATGTTTGATTTATTGCATTTCTAAAATAAACATTAGCAATTTGTTTAACTGCCTCTGGGTCAGTTTTATTTAAAATACTTAATGTTGTATTTATATCTGTAACATCTGCAGACTTTGGATTAAATACAAAGTTTTCTATTTTTTGTAAATTTAAACCCTTTTTTGAAAGCGGCAAAATATTTTTTTCTACAACGCTAACTAACTCTTCTGTAAGCTCTGAATACTTTTGGTTAGCGGCTTTATAATTTGGATTAGTATTTAATTGAAAATTAAGATCATCAAGCACGCCTGTACCATCATTATTAAACAGCTTTCCTCTTAAGTCTTTTTCTATAAATCTTTCTCCACCAACAACTAAATCTTTATTAGAGTTATTAACTGCATCTCTATATTGTTTAAAAGTGCTATCTAATTTATTAATATTTGTAACTGGTGTTATTACTTTTTCTTTTTGTCCTTTTACCTTTGTTTCTTTTTCTATGAACTGTTTTCTAATTTGTAAAAGTTTGGCTCTGTTTGGGCTGTTTGGAGATGTCTGTGTTTTGATTATATTATCAATATTATCAATAACACCTAATACCTGGTTTGGAGCTAATGATTCATCATTAGAAACTTTATATCCAGCCTTTTGGGACTCTGATGTTCTTTTTGTTTTTGCTTTATTTATTGTTGTTTTGGCTGTATCTTCAATCATTTTAAAAACAGCTCTTTGGCTTTCAGGCATATCAGCAATTTCATTTGCTTTTTTATTAAGAATTGTTTTTACTTCATTCGGTCTATTTCTGATGGTTTCATATATGTAAGAAGATCCTCTGTCTGTTTTTAAAATATCCTCAACTAATTGAGCTGCCATTTTGTCATCTATAGTTTCTCCAGGAAGAAGTTTAATCCCAGAAACCCTTGCTGCTTCTTCTAAATCTATTGCTTTTAATAACTCTGTTTCAGGAATATCTTTTAAAGCTCTTTCTGCAAGTATTGCTGATTTTCGTGGCCCTGCTAAAATACCAGCGGTAATCATAGCTGGAATACTTGTTGCAGACGCAGCGACTGGACTACCAGTAGCTTGTTCAACACCCTCATACACCGCGCCACCGCCAGCGCCTAATGCAGCGCCCAATTTTTGTGCTGCCTGTGTTTTTCCTAGTAAACCTGGAGTTGCAAATTCTGGTATTGTTTGCGCAAATCCGCCGACAGAAGTTTGTGGCTTATATCTTCCTAATTCTTCTAAACCAGGTATTAAAGCCTCTACACCTCTTCTAATATTTTGTGATGTAGGGAATACCTGAACTGGTCTATCACCGCCTATAAGTGGCTTCGTCATAAATTCAGGCAAAAATGTTTGTCCTAATTTTTCTATGTCTCCAGCTATACCAGGTACATATGAAGCACCTTTATATAAACCAGATGCAGCTGACTTTAATATATCTGCCGCGCGCTGTCTTTTTGTTAAAGGTTCTACCTGTTCTGTTCTAAGTCTTTGTATTTCGTTAGCCAATACTTTTGCATCTTCAACATTGCCTGCTTGATCTGCTTTTACAAGAGCCTGTTCTAACTGTTCTACTGTTGCCATTAATTAACCGCCGTATTTATTTAAAAGATCTTCAACACTTGGACTTCCTGCTGATGGAGCTATTGGCATAGCCTGTGAAGGCATAACAAAGGTTGGCAACCTTGGCAATCCTTGTAGTTTATTAACATAAGCTTGATTTTCGTTTGTTTGAATATCAAAATTAACATCTCTATAAAATTCATCTCTTAAGCTGTTGGAAACATCTTGTAAAACCATTGACCTTCCTTCTGCCCCAACACCACCGCTAACAATTTTTAAAGCATTTTCAAAGTCTTTGTCAGACAAGCCTCTTCCTTCTTGGCCTCTTGCTGCTGCAAACAAATAACCTAAATCTCTAATTCTTGATTCAGCCACTCCTGAAGCTTGTGATGCTTGTTTTATTGCATCACTAAAATCTTTTCCTGATAAAGATTTGCTAGTTTTTTGCAAATACTGATAAGACTTTTTATCTTTTGCAGAAGATATTAAATTTAAACCTTGATCTAAATTTTGTATAACGCTATCCACAAACTGCGATCCTCTACCAACTGCCAAAGCTGAAGTTGGCTCGTCATAAAATTTCTGTGCTAACTCAGATGTTTTAACAATAATATTTTCTGTAGCTAAATATTTCTTTTTAATCGGTTCAAAGTTTACATCTTTATTGCTTTCAAACTTTTCAGTAAATCCTAATGGCTGTATAACCTGACCAGATTGATTAATTTTATTTATTTCTTCAGTAGTAAGTTCGCTATCTCTAACATTCTTTATAACTTTACCGCCCATAGTTATTGTTCTTAATGGGTCTGAAACAGAACTTGGTCTTTCCATTGCTGGAGATCTAAGTTGCCCAACACGCTGGTTAGGATCTTGTTCAATCTTAGCTATTGTTGCTTGATCGCTTTTTAAAACAGTTCCAACAAGTTTGTTATCTAATCCATACACGCCAAATCTTTCTTGAGAACCAGTTTTACCTCCACCCATTGTTTTCATCATCAATTCTAATCTTTGGTTTGGATTCATCATATCGCCAAGACCAGCTACTTGTGGATCTATAGAGTGTTCTGTCTTAAACTTTTCCCACAACTTGTTTTGTTCTTCTTGCTTTCTTTTGCCTTCTTGCATTTGTTGCAACTGCATAGTACTTTGCACAAAGTTTTTGTCGCCCTTTAAAGCTCCGCCCAATGCGTAAAGCATTAAAGAAAGTTTGTCGTTTTTACCACCACCCATAGGATTAGGTGTTTGTGTTGGTTGTGGTTGTGGCGTTACAGGTCCAAGATTAGGCTGACCAGTTACCATTCCGTATGGGTTTGTAAAATCAAAAGCCATTATAAAACTCCGTAATTAACCATGTAATAACCATTAGCGTGTTTAGATACCGCTTCTGGCATATACTTCATAACCTCTTGTGCTAGAACGCCTGTTGTTGGATCGTTTACTCCAAGCTCTTTAGCTTTATCGTTCCAATCCCATGTATATACATTATGTCCGTTTTCAGACTTACCAATAGGCTTTATATTTTCTTTTAATGTTTTATCAGACATAAAATACATACCTGCTAATTGTGCAGCTGTTCCTAATACATCCCCAGCTCCAGTTTTTTGCTGACCTGTTGTGGTTTGACTTATAAGAGGTGTACCCATGCCAGCTTGTAATAAACCAATTTGCTGTGGTCCATAACCAAGCGCTCTTTGGAACTCGCCTCTTTGTGCATCTATTGCTCTTTGCTGTAGTCCCTGCTGCTGCGCACCTGCTTGCCCTAGTAATCCTAGTCCTTGCACTTGCTGTCCTTGTAATCCACCTAGCAAGCCTGCCCTCTGCGCACGCGCCTGCATCTCTAACTGTGGCTGACTCAATGCTGCTCTGCCAGCTATATCTAGGCCACCCATCTGTCTTTGCTGTTGCATTTGCGCTTGTTGTAAATTTCTTTGCTGTCCTAACTCTGCACCAAAGATACCAGCCTGTTGACCAAGCTGTGCCTGTTGTACTGCTCTTTGTGCCGCAATATCTTGACCTGCAAGACCTGCTTGCTGACCAAGTTGGGCTTGTTGTATGGCTCTTTGTTGTTGTTGTTCTACACCCGTCAATCCAGCTTGTTGTTGTAATTGCGCTTGTTGTAATGCACGTTGTTGTTCTTGACCAGAGCCAAATATTCCTAGTTGCTGTTGTCTTGCTAGATCTGATTGTGCTGCTGCTTGTGCCTGCTCAAAACCAGACTGTCTTAGTCCAGCGGCTGTTTTTGCCATAGCTTCTGCGTAAGGTTTTTGTGATTCAGATTCTAATATTGCAGATCTTGAACCACCAAACGCGCCAGCTCTTATTGCTCTATCCTGCGCACCACCACGCGCTATGTCAGCTTGCTTTTGTATGTCGCCCATTGCAAGGTCTATAACCTGTTGCTGATATGGAGATTGATATGCGCCTATGTCTTGGCTTAATAGTCCTTGAAATTGTGGAGTTGAAACTTGTCCTATTTGTGCTGCTTGAGGTCCTGATACTTGTCCTATTTGCGCGCCACCAAAAGTAGGGGTAGCTTGTATTTGTGCTGCACCTGGTGCTTGTGTTGCCTCTATAGTTGGAGCTTGAAAACCAGTAACAGGAGCTATACTAGGTTTATATTGGTCTTGCGCCATACCTTGTAAAGCTTTAGTTGGGTCATAACCCATACCAGATTCAAACATACCTCTGGTAGCTTGGAACTGTTGTAATTGATCTGGAGAGAATCCAGCAACCATTGGCCCTGTATAGGGTACAAAGGGTTGTTGTGCTATACCTTTAGCTGCTCCAAAGAGTTCTTTAAACTGCGCCTCTTGGAAAGCTGGTAAACTTGCTTCTGATACTGTTGTGGTTTTGCCTTTACTCATAAGTCTTTTCTAATTAAATATTCTGTTTCAAATCCTAGATGTTTTAGTTTCCTAGTCCATCCTTTTCTGCCACCACCGTAAAGCCTTTGTATGCCAGCTTTCTTAGCGAACTCCTCTATGTGAGGTAGCATTTCTTCTAATTCTTTATAATCGCCACCACAAAATAAAAGGTTCATGGCATTTAGCTGTGGAAACATTACAAACTCTGTTATGTATGCAGACTTTTTGCCTGGCCATAAATGGAATATTCCACCTCTTATTTTATCCTCTATGTCATCAATTGTATAGGAATCTTGATGTTTTACAGCCTTTGCTATATAAGGCTTACATCTTTCCCATTCAATCTCCCAAGGTTCTTGTACAACCTCTGGGTGTAATTCAACTACTGTATTAGTCGCCTTTTCCATACTCAACAATACTTGCATAAACAGTTAAATTACCAGCACGATCTGCTTGTATCTTTACAACATCGCCTTGGTGTAAGAACATACTTCTGGTTAAAAGCTCCTCTGTATCATAAGCAGCAATGTTATATTCTTTAAATAAAGTATAAGTAATACCTGCATTATCTACTGTAAAGGTAATCTTAGTTTGCTGATTATCATGGTCACATACCAAGATAGATTCAATTACAGCACAAGTAAAGTCATCGCCACTTGGAGCTGTGTAAAATGTTGTTAAGTCTGTAGTTGTAAGTAACACGTGTGCTACTTCTATTCGTTGTATATATTGTCTTTGTGAGGATAGATCCATTATCTTCTACCTCTTTGTCGTAAGTTAAGTCTTATATTACCAACTTGAAAATCTTGTGTTGTGCCACCTGTTACAGTCATCTGTACTTGTCTTGCTGTAAACCTAGCATCGGTATATCCATCGTTATCAAAGGTAAAACTACCAAAGTCTGTCTCGCTGCCTAGAGGGGTAAACTTACCTTTAAAACTTATTGTTACACCTGGCAATGTGTTTGCTTCTTCGTCTGGAATAATCTGGTTACATTGCACATAGTTATCACCATTACCTAATTCTATTGGACCACTTGTACAAAATGGTACATCACTATTTAGGTTTGGAGAGTTAGATAATGTTGTTGATTCATGTTCGTAAATAAAACCAGCTGAGTCACCAGCTATAGGGAAATCAAACGCACCTTGGTCAATCCAACAACCTCTATCCATTGTTCCTACAGACCAAGTGTTTGCAAGATAGTTCCAGATAACATATTTATTGGGTAGGTATTGACTTGCGCCACTTGGAAAACCCCACCATATTTCGTTGAAGTTAGAGTTATGTCCACCCCAGCACGCTTTCCTTCCTGGTACGTTTAGCTGATCGTATACATAATCATGCACATCACATGGTATTTCACGCACAACGCCATCATAAACAAAGAAGGAGTTTTCTCCCATCCACGCTAGGAAGTTACCAGTTTGAACTACTGATCTTCTGCTGACTGCTTTACAGTTTGCGCCTGCTGCGGTTATACCATAAACAAAAGGAGAGCCTACATAGCTCATTCTATCTATACCAGTATCACTAAAGATAATGACATCGTTTTGGTATTTAACTGCTAGTAATGCTCTACCACCTGTAGGTATTTGTACATCACCTGCTGTATTGGTTGCTTTAGATGTCCAAGTGTTTCTATCTTCTCTATCACTCCAAGATATCTTCCTAGGATCTCCACCAGAACCAATAGCAACTAAGTGCCTTTCATTGGTTACTAGAACAGCCTGACAGCCTGTAGGTGCGTTAGTTACAACTGTACCTATGGTATCAGCTGTTCCTCCTGAAACTGGCCTCCACTTGTATATTTTGCCATCGCCAGAAAAACAAAAGATTAAATCCTCTCCCCAGTTATCAAAGGAGAAATGACCTGTATCAAGAGGTAATCCAGATTGACTTCTGGCATCGCCATAATCTTCTACATCATAGTGGTATGCACCATAACCAAGAGGATCATTAGAGGCATCATTTACAAAACCAGATGGTGTTATATCAGTCCATGCGTTGTCGTATAAAACATAAACCTTTTGTCTTGTACCAACAGCTAAAATAGAAGCACCTAGGTTGTCCTTATAGGCATACATACCTATAGGCTCTCCGTCTAGTGCTGTAGTTTTTAGTTTAGACCAACCACCGATAGGCTTTAGATAGCCATTTTCAAAACGCACAAGATTGCCGTCAACCCAACGACCTTTGTTAGCATAGTCAGTTCCGTTTGTGACTATGCCAGCGGGCGGAGTTACAGGCAATAGTGCCATTTTTAACCTATTGTTTT
>Ga0233432_10003761_pt1 | contig 13608 bp, 9 predicted proteins | sample SI_122_August201_6_FD_179870 | JGI IMG/M metagenome (GOLD analysis project Ga0233432, IMG submission 179870) | Seawater microbial communities from Saanich Inlet, British Columbia, Canada - SI_122_August2016_10_MG | ecosystem: Environmental > Aquatic > Marine > Inlet | place: Canada: British...
AGGTAGCTCATAACCAAGATTCTTCATTGTAGGGAGTATTTCATTAATTGCAGAACGAAACTTTATCTCAATTTCGTTTTCTCCTGGTTTTAAAAATTCTTTAATGTCAAAAGTCCAGGGATGGAACATGTTATTTGCTTCTAATATTTTTTGACCATTAAAAATAATATCTGCATATGTGTCAAGACCCTCAAAATATATAAATATATTTTTTCCATTGAAAATTTTTCTATCAGGCGTAAAAGATAGTTTGTAAACCCAATCTCTTTTCCCAATCCACTCTAACCCTTTTTCATTTTCACCAAAAAACGGGTCACTTATTTGATTTTGGAATAATAAATCTTGGTGGATAGACCCTGGGACTTGAGAAGCTTTCCATTGGTCATTATAGGAGAATAACCAATTGTCGTTTAGAATCTGTTTTTTAATCAATTTTTTATATTTTTAAAATTTGCAAAAAAATATTACATAATAGAGCAATAAGTAAAAAGTAGTTGTAACAATTGATCCATTTAATTAAAATTAAACATCAAACAAATGAGATACTATAGGTTAGTATTCCATTTTAAAAAAAACAATAATAAAAACAAGGAGCATTAAATGCTTAAATCGTTAAGAAATATTTTTCTTTTTGTGATTTCTGCTACTTCTCTTTCCCTTTTTGGCCAAACCGTGGCAGTCCCATGGACAGGTACACCAGGTGAAGTTGAAGCAGCCGTTGCTGCAAATGGAGGAGCAGGAACTTTTCAACTTGAAGATGGAAAAGTCTACCTAATGTTAGATCATATACCTGTCCCACAAGATGGTGTGGTTAAAATAATGGGGTCAGGGTCAACAGACATGCACCCAGCAACACTACAACCTACTCCAAACTCTGAAGGTGTAATTGGTTTAACTGATGGTCAAATGTTTAATTTAGTTGGCGATAATGGTGAACTACATTTACATGATTTAATCTTAAACTGTATGGCCGTTAATGCCGGTGGTAATGTTGGCGTTGCAGCAGCAAGAACAGTTTCAAATAAAATCGTAGTTGACAATTGTCATATGTCTGGTTTCAACTTCCTTGCTTTCCATACAATGGGTCAAGGTACAGATTTCCATATCACAAACTCAACCTTTGATGGTCAAACTAGTGGCGCTGGTGGAATGTTTTATGGCGGTGCAATCTGGGGCGGTGGATCTTGGATGGGTACTATGGATGAGCTTGTTTTCGAAAACAACACAGTCCATGGTATTATAGGAGAAGCAATCGTAGCTTATTCTTATGTTGAATCAGGAAGACTAAATCAGAATACTTTTGCTAACATTGCAATGGGAATGTCCTATGTTTACACTGCAAACAACCTGCAAGTAACAAATAACTTACTTTATAACACAAGAGCTTACGGTCAGTCATCTAATGATGTTACTGGTTGGGGAGTTGCTTGGGCCGGTGGTGTTGGTCAATTAGCTGCAAGGCAAAAGATTATTGGATCTCAAGCTGCTGACACAGACGGTAACCTACTGGGTTATTACGAAATGAGTGATGCTCAGGAAGTAAGTTTAAGCAATAGAAATCAAGCTTGGTTAAATAATGCAATCGTTTGGAGTCCTGCTTTGGTGAGTTGGATGGAAACTATGATTGCAACACCATGGGGTTGGGATGTTACAGCTGACGATGGTACAGTGACTGCAGTAGGCGATACAATGATGCCTATTGCTGTTCAAGCTCGTGTGCATTGTGATACCTCTCTTGCTGCTGTTGCCGCAGGTATTGGAATCACAAGTGATATGAATGCAATTCTTTCTAGTGATGATCTAGGTTCAAATATTGCCGAAGAGTATATTACTCATCAATTAGCAAGAACCCTCGATTTCAGAGATGATCAAACAACACAAGGTGTTGGCGCTACACATGAGTGGGTATACCAGAACAATGGTTCTCACGTTGTTGTAGAATGGCCATTTCATTTAGATGTGTCCTATGCTACTACTTCAGCTGCATACACACATTCACTTGATGGTTTACCAGTTGGAAACTTAAATGCATTCCCTGATAAACTTGCTGAGTGGCAGACACTGTCAACTGATTCAGATGATAAAAAATTAGCACCTGCTGATTTTTCATTAGCTCAGAACTATCCAAATCCATTTAACCCTTCAACAGAGATTGCTTATAACTTGAATAAGACATCTAACATCAACCTGACTATTTTTAATGTCATCGGTCAAAAAGTTAGAGTTCTTGAAAATAGTTCAAAGCAAGCCGGTACCCACACTGCAAAGTGGGATGGACGTGATGAATTTGGTGCTTCTGTTTCAACAGGTTTGTATTTTTATACATTATCCGATGGAACATCTTCTTTCACAAGAAAAATGGCATTAATGAAATAATTTAGTTAAATCTAAATTTCTTAAAAAAAAGGGCAGTACACATCTGCCCTTTTTTTTAAATAATATTATTAAAAATTATGAAATTAAACATATTTAATATTCTAGTAGTCTTCTGTTTTTTAAATTTGACATCATGTGAAAAAAAGGAAGATGCTAAAAAAAGCATGAAACCTGAGGTTTTATCAGAAGATTCTTATTCTCCAAAGACAATATGTGATTGTAATGATGACGGATTAGAATTATTAAATAGTATTCTAATAAAACGGAAAAATTTCAAAAATTTTGATGCTTTCTCTAAAAACCAAAAAGTATTCAGCAACATAGAAATTTTGAAGAAGAATTGGAAAACAATCCAGTATAAATGTTTAAAAACATTTGGTACTGTTCTAATGAGACCAAGTAATTGCAATGAACCCGATAAAATACAAATTTTAAAAAATAAATTATTGAAACTAGGAATAAACACCTAGATAGTAAATCAAAGGAGTACTTAATGAAAAACCTTAAATATAAAAGTATACTGATTTTTATTATTTTATCACAAAATTTATTTGCCAACCAATATAGTCTTTCCGGGTATATAAAGGATATTGCCAGTGGAAAACCTTTAATCGGAGCTAATATTTTTGTTGAGGGGACTTCTATTGGCTCTGCAACGGATAAAACAGGACTTTATCGGATAGATGGTCTAGAAGAGGGCTCTTATTCTTTCAAAGCCTCCTACATAGGTTATAAATCATCATCAGAACAAATAGATATTAAAGGTGAAAATAAAGATATATTTTTAGACTTTAATCTTAATTATATGATGATTGAAGGAAATGAAGTTATTGTCACTGCTCAAGCGAGAGGTCAGATGGATGCTATTAACAGACAATTAAATTCTAAATCTCTTGTAAACATTATATCATCTGATCGTATTCAAGAATTACCTGATGCTAATGCTGCTGAAACGGTTGCTCGTGTTCCAGGTGTTTCCATTAGAAGAGAGGGGGGAGAGGGAAATAAAGTCATCATAAGAGGTTTGTCTCCTAAATATAACAATATCACTGTAAATGGTGTGAAACTAGCGTCAACAGATAACAATGATCGAAGCACTGACTTAAGTATGATTTCTCAGTATATGCTTGATGGGATCGAGGTGACCAAAGCAGGTACTCCAGATCAAGATTCTGATGTTTTAGGTGGAACAGTTAATTTTCTATTAAGAAAAGCCAAACCGGGCTTACATGGTAATCTCATTACTCAAGGAATGAATAATGGTTTAAAAAACACATATGATGACAATAAATTTGTATTTGACTTAAGTAATAGGTTTTTAAATAATCGCTTAGGTATTTTAATGCAAGTAGATCTTGAGAACAGGAATAGAAGCTCACATGAAATTGGAGCCGGTTATAATTTAGTTGGTGAAACACTTGATACAATCAACCCACTATATCTCACTAGCTTAAATCTCAATGACTGGGAAAGACTAAACGATAGACGCAACCAACTGCAAGTTTTCGATATAAAGATTCCAAACGGAAATCTTTCCTATAGTAATCTTAGTAGTAATATTGAAAAAGATATTACAAGATACAGCAATAGCTATAATAGTTCGGATAACTACCGATATATGAGCTCTAGTAATGGAATAAATAACATAGAGGTTTCAACTGAATCTTGGAAATACGAACAAACTTTTTTTAGAAAATTAAAAGTAGATGCATTTTATTCTAATGCGGTCTCCAAAAATAAAGATAAGTATTATGACTTTAAATTTATTGAACAGTTTGCATATGATACTTCGACAACATACAACCTTACTATTGATCAGATACAAAACGTAGCCAAGAATGATACTTCCAACACGATACTAGACCGCTATGACCTCTGGATAAATAATAGTTCAGAAAGTGAAACTACATCCGGGCTAAACTTAAAATATAAATTTAGAATATCTGATAAGTTATCAGGGAACATAAAGTTTGGTACAAAAATCAGAAAAAAGAGAAGAACCTTTGATCGACATAATGAGTACGGTCATGTTGCAAAAGCAGCAGGAGCAAGAGATCAACGTGATTCTCTTATAAGCTACTTTGAATTTGAAGATTTCATAGGGGATAATCAGGATCGAAACATACCTTTAACCGCATTGATAAATAATGATTATGATGGAAGTAATTTTTATAATGGGGATTTTCATTTTGATGCTGTAGGCGACCTTAATAAATTAAAAAAAATCTATGATTATTTTAGTGAAAACTGGAATAAGGCGACATCGAATACTAATATTGATGAATATGTGATGCACCATGTACATCAAACAAATTCGCAAATGTATGACTACCGTGGAACGGAGAACTACAGTGCGAATTACTTTATGGCTGACATCGATTTTAGTAACAAACTCAATATTATTGCTGGGGCAAGGATTGAAAAAAACGTAACAAAATACCACGCTATGAATTCTCTAGACCATGCCCTTCCACACTGGATATTTGTTGGAGATACGGTGAGTCATAGAAGAGAGAACTCCTCTTACTTACCTGCATTATTTATTAACTACAAGCCTAATGAAACTCTTGGTATTCGCTATGCACGTACAAATACTTTAACTCGCCCAGATTATTCCAGTTTAATTCCTCTTCAAAGGGCAACTGGTAGCTCTAGATCTCTAGATTGGCGAAATAAGTTTTTAGATACAGGCCAAGCAAGTAATACGGATATATCAGTATCATATAATGAGAACAAACTTGGCCTTTTAACAGTTGGCTATTTTAACAAAAAAATAGAAAACCTTATTTACTCAAGCGGATTAAGAGTCGCATTACCAGAGGATACTCTGCGATTTGATTTACCTGGAGAATATGCTAACTATAAAATCCAAAATTATGAATTAAATAATCCCAACAAAGTGATTTTATCCGGTTGGGAATTAGATTACCAGACTCGATTTTGGTATCTCCCAGGTGCGTTAAATGGTTTGGTTTTTAATGCAAATTATACTGTTACTACATCTGAAGTTAAGTACCCTAGAACAGTAGTAAATGGTTACTTTGACTTTGATACATTTACATTTATTGAGTCAAATAATGATACAACCTATATCGATAGACTTCTTGATCAACCGAATGAAATCATTAATCTATCTATTGGTTACGACTACAAAGGATTCTCCGGAAGATTGTCTATGCTCTATAATGATGATGTTTTTGTGAATACAAATTTTTGGAATGAAAAACGAGAAATTACGGATTCATATCAAAGATTTGATTTATCATTAAAACAAGAACTACCGCTTGACGGGTTAGAAATATTTTTAAATGCAAGTAACCTAACCGAAACCAGTGATATCAGTAGGTATCGAGGAGTAACCTCAGGTGGTGATAATTTTAAGCTTAAACAATTCTATGGAAGAACAATCGACCTTGGTCTTAGATACGCATTCTAAAATCTTATCTTTTTTGAAGTCGATATTTATTTTATTTTGTTTTTATTCCTTATCGTGTTATAATTTAAAAAGCTCGTTAAATCTATATCCAGATTCGACTTTAATAATAAAAAACCAAGGCGATTGGGCTAGAAATAGATATTTTGAAAGGATTCAGGATTTCAAGACAGATCCAATTGGATATAATAAAATTGTATTCCTTGGCAACAGTATAACAAAAGGCGGAGGGGATTGGAATAAGAGGCTTGGCACTTCTAATATCGTCAATAGAGGTATATCAGGTGATATAACCGAAGGTGTACTAGAGAGACTCGAGGAAATAGGATACTATAAACCGATTGCCGTTTTCCTTCTGATTGGGTTCAACAACTTTTTCACTGATTACAATAGTGACTCTGGAATAACCCCTGATTACATTTACGAAAACATTATCAGAATTAAAAAAAAGATTGAAGAATTATCCCCAGACACAGAAGTTTATATTCAAACCATTTTACCCATGGATAATAAAAAATACATGAAGACAACCGCAGAATATTCATTCTTATTACCTGCTTATGAGCCCTCAATCAACACTCAAATAAATAAAGTTAACTCGTTATTAATAAATAATGATGCATTTAAAGTCATCGACCTCGCTTCAAGTTTTAAAAATCAAAAAGGACTGCTAGATAACACATTGAGTGATGATGGTGTCCACCTTAACGAGGCGGGTTATTCTGTATGGGTAAAAATATTAAAACCTTATATAATGAAGATAAATAATTAGTCTGTTAAGCCTAGAAAATAGATAAAGACAGTTATTTACCCATTTGTAAAAGTCTTTTTATAGCAGCACAAATGATAAAGTTCAATTATCAATTAAAGTTATCTTCAATTGTAAAAAGGATATAAAGCTTTATGGAAATACATTCATTACTTCATAATAAATCATCAGGATTACCATTCCCTGAGTCTAAAAGAGAACATCCTTTTGATAGGCTTCCTGAAAAGTTTAGAAAAAAAGTGCGAAAAGAAGTTTGGGATTTATCTAAAAATACTTCCGGTATAAGTATTGATTTTTCAACTAATTCATCATTCATAGAGTTACATTGGGAAGTCCTAAATAATTTTGCAATGAACCATATGCCAAATACAGGTATCAAAGGTCTAGATCTATATATAAAGTTAAAAGATCGATGGACATATGCAGGAACAGGAATACCTGGTGGAAAAAAAAATAAACTACGAATAATTAAAGATCTAAAAACCTATGAAAGAGAATATCGACTATATCTGCCACTTTATGATGGTATAAAAACTTTAGATATTGGGCTTAATACTGGAAGCACATTCAAAGAGGTTGAAACTAAGAAAAAATCTAAACCTTTAGTTTTTTATGGTACTAGTATAACTCAGGGTGGGTGCGCATCTAGACCTGGATTAGCTCATACTAATATTGTTGCAAGAGATACGGGACTCGAATGCTTAAATTTTGGATTCAGTGGAAATGGATGCTTAGAAAAGAATATTGGAAACATTCTATCAAAAATAGATGCAAAGCTTTTTATAATAGAATGCATGCAAAATGTTAGTGTTGAACTAATTAAAGAACGACTCATATCATTAGTTACATTAATAAGAAAAAATCAAGATGCTCCTATTGTTTTGATGAGTGAACCTCAGTTTAAATACAATGATTTAAACCAATTATTTTGGCAAGACCAGATAGCTAAAAACAGGCAACTTGAAATTGAATATAAAAACCTTAAAAAGAATAATATCTCCAATATTTATATGATCGATGAACCCCATGCTATTGGAGAAGACGATGAAGGTACAATTGATGGCGTTCACTTTAATGATTTAGGTTTTCAAAGGTATGCTCATTACCTAACTCGAAATTTAAAATCTTTAGAATTAATCTAGTTTTTAGATATAGTCTATAGGACTCATTCAGCTATAAACTAAAAAGCCTCATTAAAATGAGGCTTTTTGCTCCGGAGGAGGGACTCGAACCCCCGACAAAGTGATTAACAGTCACCTGCTCTACCAACTGAGCTACTCCGGAATTAATTATTTATAACTTAAAAAAGCTGGCAAATATAGGACACTTTTTATCTTCCTCAAAGTTACAATTCTTTCTCAGCGTATAGTTTTAAATTTTCCTTAAACATTCCACTGTCAACTTGTTCTTTTGAGATATAAACTTTTCCATCTTCATTATGAGGCTCTCCAACAATTGAATGAATAGATTTTAAACCACCCATCCACCATCTTTCATCAGCCAGATAAACCATATCACCTACATCTGCAGCCATTACTTCCATATCATTGATAGAAAATTCTACTGTGTTTTCTGAACTTTCTTTCGCTGTCCATTGAACATCTATTTTTTGTCCAACTCTATCATTTGGCGTGCCACCTTTAAAAATCTCTCTTGCTTTATCCAAGGACCAAACTGTCAGACCTTCGGTTTTAACTTTACTTGGTTTCGAAGTTATTAACCCTACAACTACTCCAGATGCAGCACATACGAAAGTATTATAAAGAGCTCTAATATATGAATATGGTCTATCAGGATTGAATTCAATACCATGATCAAATGGAGCAATAAAAATTTGAGGATACTTACTTCCAATAACCATTAAGATTGCGCCACCAAGAAATGTTGCTATCGCGGCTGGGGCATTATACCTCTTCCAAAAAATTCCTAGGAAAATTGCAACGACAAGCGGTGGAGTCATCGTACTATGAAAAAAGCCATGGGCCTCGTATAAAGTTGGAAAGTTATTGAAGAAAACTGTACTAATTGCACCAACAGCTGTTGCACCAGCAGAAACCATCATTGCAACATGAAGGTAATGCTTGTCATCTTTGCCTTTGTTTAGAGGCATATAAATATCATTTATTACAACTGCGGCAACAGCATTAATCAACGTATCAACGGTTGACATTAATGCAGCGGCAACAGCCGCAATGACAAATGCAAAAACGATCTCACTTCCAGTTATCAAATAAGCAACTTGGGTAAATACGTGATCTAATTTTGTAGAAGCATTCCAGGCCTCTGGTGTTACAATACTTATCACTTTTCCAGTCCAACCAGCATTAGATACAACAACGGTTGAAATAGGTAGTAATATCAGAACATTAAAGGCTGCAGCTTTCCGACCTTCATGAACAGATTTACATGCCATAAACCTCATAATCAGGCCTTGGTTCATAAAAAGAAAACCGACTGAACCAGCTACACCATCTTGCCAAAAAATCCCAACAAAATTAAAATTTGAAGGGTGATTAAAATTAGCTAATGGTAATTTAAATTCGGGGGTTAATGTATTCCAGAAAACTGAAAAACCGCCAACATAGTTCACACCCAAAATAAAAATAAATATTCCTGAAAATATCAAGATAAAACCTTGGGCCAAATCAGTGAATATTACAGCTGTTTGACCTCCAAAAGTGATGTATACTCCCGATACTATTGCAACAATAAATATAATCGTGTAGAGATCTAAGCCTATCAAAGGCTGGAGTGTTTTCCCCATTGTAAGAAAACCAATTGCTATATAACCAATCATGTAACCTAAAATTGCAATCGTAGCTAAAATACGAACACTTGGATTGAATCTCCTTTCAAAATAATCAGGTATGGAACGAATCCTGGTATAATAGACTATTGGTAGCCATCCGAATAAGAAAAGCGGCATAAAAAACCAATCATTCATATAAGTCATTGTAGATGAAAATCCATGCTCATATGCTTTGGAGGAATACTTTAGAAAACTATGACTTCCAACTCCTGTTGCAACAATTGACATTGTTATCAGCCACCATGAAAATCTACGCCCGCTGAAAAAGAAATCTTGAGTTGTTTTATTATAACGTGCGAAAAAAGAGCCAAATCCAAGAACTAGAGTGAAATAACCTAATATTATTGCCCAAAAATATGGGGATGTTTGAATGACAGGATCCATCAGATGTATCGTTTTGATTTTTTAAAAAGGTAAAAAGTGAGTCGAGTAAATAAAATAATAATAACCAGCATAACAGTATAGGCAATTGTAAGGTTATCGATTGCGGCCAGAGTAAAAAAACTATGAATTCCAACGTAATAAATAAATCCAAAAATTAAAACATAAAACCACTTTTTATGCCTTTGTCTTTCTCTTTTTAGAGATCGTGATTGGCTAATAATATACATACCAATAAGAAAAATTAATCCGCCAACACCATATAAATACAGAAAAGGAAGCCAGACCCTGTTGAAATCCATCATCTTAAGCTTTACCTAAGGTATCAAAATGAGGTCTTAACTTTTCCCATGAGTCTGTCAAACCCTGGACCATTACTTTTGTATTTCCGACTACTGGCATAAAATTAGTATCACCTGTCCATCTTGGAACTATATGATAATGAAGATGCTCTTCAATACCCGCTCCACCAGCTTTCCCAATGTTTGCCCCAAAATTAAACCCCTCTGCACCTGTAGTTTTTCTCAAAATATTCATTGATTTATTTGCTAGCCACATTATTTCTTTATTACCTGTATTCCTAATTTCGTTTGTATCAGCTGTATGAGCATATGGAGCTATTAGTATGTGACAGTTTGAATAAGGATACAAATTCATTAAAACATAAGATTCTTGTCCTCGATAAAGTACAAGATTTTCTTTTTCATTTTTGAGTTCTGATTTGATACAAAAAATACAACCCTCTTGTTTTGGAGTTTGAATATAATCCATTCTCCATGGTGCCCAAAGTTTATTATTCATTTTAATTGATATAATATTATTTTGAGGTTAGCTAAGAAACAAGACAATTTTAAGATTAAACTGACTCTAGATCTAACGTTCTGAATTCTTCAATATAAGCCCTCAAAGCAGGGACTATATAAACATCATCTAAGTTAGACTCAACAAAGCTATGCGCTAAAACTCTTAACCTTTGCTCTATGGGCTTTAACTTATTTAGAACAATGACTTTCTCATTATTTACTATACAAGCACCCCCATTGAAACTGCCTTTACCTTTTAGAATCTTTAAATCAAGCTTTGTAGCAAGTGCTTCGAACTCATCATATAGTTTATTTTTCTTCATTAAATAATATCTTCAAATCCATTTTCTTGAAGAAAACTAACTAGATCTTTAACATTTTCCACCTTTTTTTTTGAAACTACTAATGTAGCATCGGCAGTATTTATAACGATAACATTATCTAATCCTAAAATTGAAGTATGTTTATTTTCAGAGTATATCAAATTGTTCTTCCCTCCCATCACGACTCCTTTTCCTCGAACAATATTCTCACTTTCATTCGCGGTTAATACATCAAAAAGAGCACTCCAAGAACCAATATCATTCCATTTTATTTTTGACCTTACAACAAATATATTTTCAGATTTTTCTAATAAACCGTAATCAATTGATTCCGGCTTGATCATTTTCCATACATCATCTATTGATAAATTTTCAGCTAATAAATTAGAAATTTTATCCAAAGAATGTTTTAATTCCGGCATTTTTTTTTCCAGACTGTCCATAAGAGTACTAACTCTCCAGAAAAACATTCCAGCGTTCCAAACAAAATCACCACTTTCAATAAACCGCTCTGCAAGTTTTTTGTGAGGTTTTTCAGCAAAAGTTCGTACTCTGTATGCATCAATATGATCCTCTTCGCTATTTTCATCATATTGTATGTATCCATAGGCTGTTGATGCATGACTCGGGTTGATTCCAATAGTTACTAAGTTATCTCCTTTTCGGGCTAGATGATCCGCAGTATTTATGGAGCTTTCAAAGTCGAAATGTCCTACTACTAAATGGTCTGCTGGGAATATTCCCATTATTGCGTCTGGATCATCCAAAGCTAAGTGCGTAGCAATTAAACCTATGGCCGGAGCGGTATTCTTTCCTTCTGGCTCTACTATTATATTTTGAATAGGAACCCCAACAACTTCCTCTGCAATAGTTTGCTGCAGTTCTTTTCTTGTGATGATATATATATCCGTTACTTTTTTTAATTTTTTTAATCTATCAACTGTCATTTGGAGCATTGAAGTATCTCCAACAATCTTTAATAACTGTTTTGGATAGCTCTTTCTACTTAAGGGCCAAAACCTTGTTCCGCTTCCTCCTGCTAGAATTACACACTTCATACTAATCTAGTTCCAGATCAATTTGGTCTAGGTCAAGCTCCCAATTAGATCTAATTTGAATTGTATCTGGATATATATAAAACCATTCTGCTGGTACAAGAGGACTAAGGGATCCACTAGAGTAGGTACGATTTTCATCTTTATCGTTATAAATCATCAAGGAATATGCCCCCTCAACTAATTCTCTTATTACAAAAAGGCTATCTGAACTTATAATGGGATCACGTTTTTTTGAATCTTTCCCAAGCGATTTTAACTCAGCGATGTACCTGCTATTATTTCTATTCTTGATGAAAATATTAAGTGTTCCAAATTGTTCAAAAGAAGATGTCTTAAAATTAATAACTAATATAGAGTCCTCAAAACTTTTGCTGTACTTAGGTTTTATTCCATCTCGGTTTATTTCAATTTTATATTTTGAATCTTCTTTCCATTTTTCAATTGGTGAAATTTTGATAGCGAGAGGAGAAGCCCAGTTAATCTTAGATGGAATTTCAAGTGAATCTTCATAAAGGATAACAGCGGCTTTACTATCTAAAGTGTCAATTAAAGATGAAAAAACAATTGTGAGAGTTGTGTCTTTATAACTATCAATATTCAAGATATAATCATTTAATGGAGATATTACTTTGGCATATGATGTATCTAAAAATGAATCAACTTTTATTCTAAATCTTGATGAATCTAGAATAAATTTATTTTTTTCATAAACCCCTTTGCATTCAATAACAGTGTAAGATTCTAAAGTATCATCAATGTAAAAATGCATTTTTTGTTTTTCAACCGGGTCCTTAAACAAATAGTACTCAAGCAATTTTTTTGATTCATTAAAAAAAATCAAAGATGAATCTACCTCAAAATCTTTTGGAATATTTTTTGAAAATTTAATTGCCCCCCAACTTCCATTTATCCATTCTACATGTTCTAACTTTAGTGGCTTATCTTTTATCGTCATTAATAAATTAATATCACTATAATTTAATTTTTCATCAAGTGTAATAATTGGTACCGTACTAAGAGAGTAATCTGTTTTATCAGGATAAATAGGTTTTCCGGACATTTCTTTATTAACAAGAGCTACAACATAGTCACCTTTTGATAAATACTTAAATGCATATTCTCCATTATCGGAAGCATCATACACATATTCAGGAGAGCTTTGATAAAAGGTTTCATAATTATCCTCCGATATCTGCCATAAGTGAAGAGAACCTTCAAATGGAGAATCAATATGACCAGAAATAGTCCCATTATCTATATCAGAACCTGTGGAGAAAGCAATTTGCTTACTTTCCTCTATTTTCACATCATGCTCATCTGATAAATTTCTATTTATGGATATGATATAAGTTTGATTTTTTTTTAAAGAATCTTTTAAACTAATAATAATATTTTTTCCCTTAGAGCTAAACTGAGGCTCTTCTTCCAATGCAGGGGAAATCTGCACTGCTTTTGATATGGTGCCAATTTTTAAATATTCAGAAAATTTTAGTTCAATTTTTTTTTCAAAAAAATTTGTTTGACCATCCTGTGGGTTTGTTGAAACAATAGTAGGAGGTGTTATGTCTTTTTCTCCACCAGAGGGGCGCTGTATTGCAGCACAAGATAATCCTAAAAAGATAAGAGCAAATAATCTAAACCTATTCATCAAATTAT
>Ga0233432_10003763_pt1 | contig 13605 bp, 11 predicted proteins | sample SI_122_August201_6_FD_179870 | JGI IMG/M metagenome (GOLD analysis project Ga0233432, IMG submission 179870) | Seawater microbial communities from Saanich Inlet, British Columbia, Canada - SI_122_August2016_10_MG | ecosystem: Environmental > Aquatic > Marine > Inlet | place: Canada: British...
AAGAAGCAGAAGCAAAAGCAGAAGAAGAACAATTAAAACAACAAAATGATACAACATCAACTGAAGGAGAAGATAATACAGTAGAAAAAAACAAAGATGATGAAGCAGCTAAAAAAACAGAAGAAGCAAAATTAGAAGCAGAAAAAGAAGACGATGATGAAGAAAAAGCAGAAGAAAACGAAAAAACAGCTGATGATATCCTAGGGAAAACAGATATAACTGAAGGTACAAGTAAAGTAGAAAAAGCAGAAGAAAAACTAACGGAAGAAGAAGAAAAAAACAAAAAATTACTTAGTGAACTACCTGGAATGGAAGAAGGGTTCGGAAAGAAGAAGAGTAAGAAAAAGAAGAAGAAGAAAAAGAAGAGTAAGAAGAAAAAGAAAACCGTTAGAAAGAGTAAGGCTGGTAAAAAGAAGAAGAAAAAGAGTAAAGTAAAGAAAGTTTCATTGACTCTGAAGAAAAGGTGTAAAAAACATGGTATCCGTTTAACCCTTAAGAAAGGAAAGAAAAGAGTACTAAAGAGTGAAAATCTTTTAAAGAAGCAATTGGCAAAAAAATTAAAAGCACTGAAAAAGAAGAAACATATTAGAAAGAGCAAAGTGGGTAGAAAGGTTAAGAAAAAGAAAGTGGTTAAGAAAAGAAAGGTTAAGAAAAAGAAAGTGGTTAAGAAAAGAAAGGTTAAAAAGAAAGTGGTTAAGAAAAAGATTTCAACAAAAATTAAGAATTATTGTAAAAAACTTGGTATTAAGATGACCACTAAGAGGAATGGTAAGAGGGTCTATAAGGCAGAAAAGGTTTTGAAATCTCAAATTGTTAAAAAAGTAAAAATGCTTAAGAAAAAGAAAAGTAAAAAATAAGATTGTAATAATATTTTACTATTGATTCTAGAATCAACGGGAAAAGATTATTTATTTTGTAAGTATTGTTAATTTTTGTCCTTTTTTAAGAATAGGCCAATTAGACTTCTTGGCTACAAAGTATAAAAAAGTTATAAGGAATGCCCAAAGTATAAGTTCTCTTATAAGTTTACCTATGTGTAAAGTTGTATCTTCCTTTTCATTGCCCTCTAGTACAATTGATAATTTTTCAAATGCTTTTTTAGGAACAACATAATTAAGAGTAGGGAAGAGAATGTACTCTTTAATTTTATTAATAAAAGTAAATGTGAAAACACTTCCTATAGCTGTTAAAGTTATCCATTTTTGGTCTTGGATAAAATCAAAAGGATCAGTAAAATTACTCATTATTATATATGTATATTATTTTTTCCTATAATTACTTTAAAATTATTTAAATTATCATCTGAAATTATTTCAATAGGATTTTCTACTATAATAAGACTGTTTTCTATAGGATAGTAGCATACATCATCAGAATTTTTAAAATACACAAACTCTGAATTTTTATAAGGAAAATAAAGTAATGTACCCAGTTCTAATTTTTCAGGCAATCCTTCATGGTATTCTAATTTATAATCTTTAATGTGTTCTAAAGGCTTATCATTTTCTATATTTTTTATTATATTTTTATGTACGTCATCTGAAAATACATTTAACATTCTGTTACTTTTTATAATCAATTTATTTTCTTCTATAATTACGTCTGTAAAATTTACACGGTCTTTTAGTATAAAGGCTGCTATAATTATTATAAAAATAACAATACTATATTTTTTATCAATTAAAAATAATTTTACAGAGTTCATTAATAATTAATAACATTTGAATACGTTTTTTTAACCTTATTAGTATGCTATTTACTGATAAATGCAAGTAAAAAAAGATATTATAGGAATACTTCGAAAACAACAAGAAACTATTAATAAAAACATAGAAAACATAATTACAGGAATAGAAGATAAATTTAACATTGAAAATTTACCTGAAATTGAAAGTTGGTTGTACGAATTTTCAGTAGCTGTTAAGTTTATTGAAAAAAAAACAATGGGATTTCCATCTGAATATGAAAATTCTATTATCTTAGATTCTATATTAAAAGAAGATCTTTCAAATGACGAACTTCAAAAAAAAGTTATGCCTTTTATCCTTTCTTATATGCAAATATTAAGAATGGTTCAATCTTCTTCTTCATCTAGAGAAGGAAATTTATCATCCTCCTCTTCTTCAATGTCTTCTTCACCAATGTCTTCCTCCTCTTCTTCACTGTCTTCGTCCGATAAATCGGAATAATCACTTTCATCTTCATCGTCAGTCAGTTCATCTCCGAAGGCTAGTCTTTCTTCTTCTGACACTTCTTTTAATTTTTTGTTAACAACTTTGTCATCTTTTCCTAATTCTACTGATTCAAGTAGAGGATGACAAATTTCTTTTAATATACCGTGTTGTTCTTCAGTAAGTGTTTCTGGTAAAATTACTCTGAATTGAACATAAAGATCTCCGTAAGAAGTTTCTTCTGTATCTCTATCGAAAATAGGCATACCTTCTCCTTCAATTTTCCTTAGACCATCACCTAGATGCAAAGGTTTATCTCCACCCAATGAACTATGTTTTAAATTAACAATGTGACCATCAAGATGTTTAAATGACCATTCTAGATTAAAAGATTCAGAAAGTGAAATATTTTTTAACATAAAAATATCATTTCCATCTCTTTCAAACATTTCATGTTCATCTTCACAAAGTGTAATGACAATATCACCAGGTTCATGTCCTGGTATTTCGTCTGCTTCTTTGTTGTACCTTAATACTTGTTGATCTCTCATACCTGGTTGGATAACTACTGCAATTTTCTTCTTTTCTTCAACTAGTTTGTAACCATTAGGAGTTTTTTTCATTCTTTTTCTTCGGACTGATATCTTTTTCTTTTTACCAGTGTATAAATCTTTTAAAGAAACATTCAAATTAAAATTAAGATCTTTTGTTCTTGGGTTAAGTGTGTCATAATCATCTTCCTCTTCCCCTAGTTCTTCATCTTCTTCTATTTCCACAACAGGTTGTTCTTGTACTTGTTGTTTTTGAAGTTCTTTAGTTGTAGCTTCCATAGATTTCATGAAATCTTCATTCTGCATCATTCCCATAACATTTTGTGTAACATGAGAAATCATAGATTGCATGTCCATGTTTTGGAGGTCAACTGAATCGTCTTTTGTCATTTCATCAGCCATTTGGTGAGCTAATTGAAGAATGTTAGGTTGTGGTGAAGACATATTATAATAAATATTATCAGATTATTTTTTTATATAATCCGCATTATTATATCTTTTGTTTTTTTTCAAAAATTTAAAGTGATTACTTCGGAGTCTTTTAATAACATTTTCTTTAGTCTTTATTTTAAAATGAAAATGTTCATGAGATTTCCATCCTCCCATGTTGTACGTCACTGAATAATCTTGAAGTTTCCATTCTTCGCAAAAATGTTTGATTTCTTGTAATATTATGTGTAAATCTTCTCCCGTTTCATGTATTGTTTTATAATGTTTATTTGGAAAAACTATAATAACTGGTCTACCATGCATATCATGCATAAATTTTGATTTTTCTTTTTTTAAAAAAACATGTTTTGCTATCTTTCCATCTAATTTACAATATAAGCATTCATTTTTTATATTAACCATTAAAGATTCTTTGAAAGTTAAAACCCTTTTTTCAAATTCAACATTAACATTTTTTTTAATTTTATCTTGAGGAAGAGTATTTTCTAGTGTTTCGTCATCATCACTTTCAGATTCAGATTCGTCTAATGCAGCATAACCCCAGTCTACAATAGCACAATCAATATCTTTTTTAAATCCAGAAGGGTTTTTATTCATTAAAAATACTTCTGATTTTAAATATCAATATTTACCGAGTTTAACCTAAACTAGGGACATTCCTAGCCATATTATCTGGTTTAGGAATTTGAACACCTCTTTCTCTATCTGAATTATAACTTTCCATAGTTCTTGTTCTTTGACCTTTTTGTAGTCCTGTTTTTTCATCAAATAAAGCCTTGTCAAAATCACTACCATCCCTATCATTTATACCACTAAAACTGTTTCCTCCTGACATAAAATTACCATCTAAAGATGCATAATCTAAACTGCCCTGTCCACTCAGCTGACTAAGGCCTTGTGCCCCATCTAGGTTGTTTTGCATTTTTTTCTTTAACCATTGAAATGCTTCTTTTCCTTGTATTAGACTTTTTCCATTTTCTATCATAGAAGGAACTTCATTTAATCCTTGAGGAATTTGATTAATTTCTTCTATTGCATATTTTTCAAACAATACTCCAATGTCAGGATATTTTTGAAGTTTTTCTAAGAAATTTTTTGAATGAGGACATCTTTTTGAATAAAAAAGTGTATGGGGTGCACTTACTTTCGCTCCACTAACATTTGCCATTTATTATTATAAATACATTTTTTTAAATAAAATAACGAATAAAACTCAAATAAATTTTCTTGTTAATTAATAATGAATACAAGCCAAGTTAACTTTATGTTCATATTTGTATTATCTGTAATAATGTTTAAGTTATACAATACTGATAATTTCTCAGATGTACCTGATGCTATCATCCCTAGTATATCTGAAGATCAATCTAAAAAAACAGTAAACAGACCACCTAGGGTTATTAAAAGAAATGACTCTAAAAGAGCAGTTGAATGTAATCCTGAAGTTTCTGCTACTTATTATGGAATGAGACCTATTATGCAACACAGCGAATATGAAAGTGTCATAACTGATATCTTAATCAGAATTACAAAACCAATTGAATTTGATTATTCTGAATTTAAACAACCCATGAGATTTTTACAAACCAATGATGAAGAAAATCTTATGAAATTTATTATGAGCAAAATTAATGAAGCTTATAGAGAAAATCCTAACAACAAAAAATATGCTTTACAAGATACTTGGGATGGTGAACAATTCAGTTATCTAAACCAAAAAGTGTATTCTTTTTCAGATAAAAAGATTGAAGGAAAGAAATTTCCAAAAGAAATTAGGTACGTCATCAATTTCTCTCTCTTTAATAATCATCGTTATTCGAGTAATGACATAATTGTTGAAATTCTTAAGTTAGAAGATGTTTACCATATCATGAGTGCAGTTCTTGGTACATATGACGTTAAGACTGATATAGTAGGCGTAGGTCTTAATAAATCAATCGACTCTAGTAGTTTAGAAGAACCGGGAAATCCTCCACAATGGTTATATGGTAATACTGTAGAAGATATTACATTTAACAAATATGGATTCTACGAAGAAGGTCAAAACTATACTATTAAAGGAGGTGTTCCTGAAAGTCTTAATGATCAACTTGAAGAATATTCTGAACAATTTTTACCAGAAGTATCACATGAACCAATTTTACCTAAAGGGTATAAGCCAGTTCAATTAAGAGGATTTAAAGTCGAAACGATATAAAAGAAAAAGGACGTGTCATAACATGAATACTACAAACATCCCAGTAGGACAGCTTCATGTTATAATAGGCCCTATGTTTTCAGGTAAAACAACTGAACTGATAAAAAGACTTAGAAGATACAGTGCTATAGGCAAAAACGTACTAGTCATAAATTCTAGTAAAGATACCAGGAACGAAAATAATGTTATCATGACTCACACTAAAGAAACATTAGATGCAATCAAAACTGAATTTCTTACTAAAACTTCTGAAAAAAATACTATTAATTTTCTAAATATACAAAAACCAAGAATGACATATCATCATAATGTTATAGGTATTGACGAAGCTCAGTTTTTTGAAGATCTTATACCTTTCGTTAAACAAAAAGTTAATGATGGTTTTATAGTAGTAGTAGCAGGTTTAATAGGAGATTTTGAACAAAAACCATTCGGACATATTTTAGAATTATTACCCCTTTGTGATACAATAACACATCTTAAAAGTTATTGTACTGTGTCCAAAGACGGGACCCTTGCTCCATTTACTAAGAGAATAGTAGATAGTAAAGAGCAAGAACTCGTGGGAGCTGATGATATGTACACAGCAGTATGTAGAAAATATTTATGATTCTTTTTTAACTTTTATTCTACCACCTGTAGAGCTTATAGAAATAGTATCTCCTGGTTTTATAATTGGCTTACGGTATCCTACGTCATTCTTTGACATAATTTTACCTAGTGAAGGTTTTCCGAATTTTCTTTTACAAGGTCGTAACAATGCTTTACTTTCTTTAACACTTGCAGGTCTTCCAAACTTTCTTTTACAAGGTTTCATTGATTGACTGATTTGATGAAGATTCTTTCCGAATTTTCTTTTACAAGGTCGTAACAATGCTTTACTTTCTTTAACACTTGCAGGTCTTCCAAACTTTCTACATTTCAAAATTTTTTTATTTTCACCAACCTTAGCAGGTCTCCCAAAATTATTTTTTAAAGATTTATTATCTAAGGGTCCAAATGGTCTTTTCATACGGATACTATCGTGAGGTCTTGGTGTAGGTACTTTTTTGTATTTTTCAATATTTTCTCCGAAACCATTAGAGAAATTCATGAGTTTTTCATAAGTTATCTTTCCTTTAACTTTTAAAGGTTTTCCATTCTTGTTGACAATATAAGGAACGTGAGGGATCTTTTCTTGAACGCGTTTTGATACTTTCGTTGAATTTACAATTTTCATTTTTTCAAAAACATCCAACGGAAGACTTTTAATCAGATTATGACAATGAACGCACGTTGAAGAGATAAAAATTATTATATTATCCAGAGGTTTTTTGGTTTTCATTAATAATAATCAAGATAATATTTTTGTAAAAAATATCTTGTTTATTTTTAATAATGGTTAAAAGAAAAGCAAGAAAAAGAAAATTTGGTTCAACAATATTGACGGATCAAGAAGAAGAACTATTTGGTTATGATACAGAATCCGAAGATGAAGACACATTGAATATGTATACAGAATATCAAGTAGGTACAGGAGAACATCTAACTATAGATGAAAAGATTAAGAAAATCAAAGAACGTGAAAATAGTGAACAAAATATTACTGACTCTTCCCTTGACTTAGGGAACAGAATGCATGAAGAGAATGTTAATCACGCTGAAAATATGTTTGAGAATATGCAAAACCTAACGAGAATATTCTACGGGACAAATGAGTATGGTTTTAATTTATATCAACATTCAGTTGCGGAAAAAATAAAATTTACTAAAATTGTAAACACACTAGTGTTCAGAAAATTAAAAAAGTCACGAGAAAAAGAAATTAACACAATGAAAAGAAAAATAATAACGATTAAGCAGATTATAAATAATTTAAAAGATGAAAAATTATTATTAAAAACTCCTTCGTTTAAAAAAAATATCGATGATAGGGTAAAAAGATTAAATATGGAATTAGAAACAATAGCAAAAGAATTGAGTGTAACACAAAAAACATTTAAAAAGGAAGAAGAGGAATTTGAAAATCTTAATAGAAAGTTAATTACTTTAAAAAGTAAAAATACAGAACAATATTCTAAAAATTCTTACAAAAACAATCTTGAAAATATTTTTAAAACAGCCTTAGACAAAAAAACAAATCTTAAAAAAACTAGGACGATAGTAAATTTATCTGACATGTCTGTACAAGAAATACAAGAAAATTTTATCTTAAAACCCACTAGCGAAGGTTTGAAATTACATAATTCTGTATTTAGCAAATACAAAACAATTAATATCGAAAAGACTAGTCATGAATATAATATGAATGTTTATAAAAGATACAATTTGTTAGAAAATCTTAGTATTCTAAAGACTTCCTCAAAAGAAAAATTTTTTAAAATAATGGGAAATTTTAAATTAACTGAACATATAGACAGTCTAACTAGAATTGATAAAAAATATAGACGAATTATATATGACCATGCTATATCTTTAATCAGTAGTTTTGTACCTGATAATAAGATAGATGAATTATTAAAAAACACTAGTTTATACAAGACAAGACAAGATGAAGAAAAAGAAAAAAAGAAAAGAATTTATGCTCCAGTTATAGGTTGGGTGTACAAAAATAATGCTTTGAAAACCGTAAAAAGACAAAGTAATGCTTATAATAATATACGACAAGGTAAACAAAAATTCATAAAAGGAACATTAGAAGATATGCGTAATAATACTGATGTTAATTTCATAGAAAGAGGAAATCTACCCAGTAATATATATGTTAAAATCCTAGTAATTAATGAAGATGTCAGCGTAGAACCTTGGAGAATAAGATATATAAAACACAAATTACTCTTAGACCAAGTTAATGAAAGAAAGTTGTACGAGATGTCTAGAATTAAAAATATACCATTTAAACCTGAAAAGTTTATCAATGAAAATATTCTTGAAAAAATGGCTGAACGTGATATTAAGCAAATACACGAAGAGATGTATAATAAAGAAGAAATTAAAGAATATCTTAAGAATATTATAACATCAAGTAATAAAGAAACTGTTGAAGAAAAAATTAAAAAGTGTTCTTATAATAATTTTTCAAGACCCACTATCGAATACAACAAATTAGAGCAACTAGTACAATTCAAAATATCGTCTAAACAATATTTACAAACTACTGGGGGTTTGTACGATAATGAAAAAGCAAAGGATAACAGAAAAGAGATTAATAAATTACACAAAGAAATAGTAGAATTAAAACTTAAACAACAAGACATCATGATTCCATATAGACTTGGTTATATTTCTCAATTAAGTTCTGTTGTAGACAGGAGAAAAGAAGATAGTGAAAAAAAGAAAAAAAATTTTGACAAAACTAAAGGTATTTATCGTGATGTAAGACTACCTGGTATAGAACGATTATATTTTAGAATTCCTAAACAAACTATAGACGGAAAAGTTAAATTAACCGAAATTGAAGTTAAATTAATAGAAAGAAAATTGCTACTGGATGAAATGATGATTAAAAAAATATCTAATACGATTGATTATAATAAATTTAGTATTGAAAATTTTAAAAGATTCCCAAAAAGACATACTAATGTAGTAGTCGGAAAAGATGTTGAAAGTATAATAAGAAGTTTTCAAAAAGAATTACCTACTGGGTTTTATACCGAAGACAAAGAAAAGGTTCGTAAAAATTTGAAAACTGTATTAAATAAGGGTAAGTGTAGTCAAGACGTTAAAGATTTTTTATTTGAAAAAGTAGTACCTATAAAAGGTTCTAGATACAATTTCAGTAAAATTTTAGAACAAAATAAAAATAGAAGAAGTCGCAATTATTACAAAAAGTATTTAAAAGGTAAATATAAAACATACGAAGATTATGAAAATGATTACATTAAACAACAAAAAGAATTATTTGATAAAGTCAACAAAAATTCAAAAAGAGGAGCTTCCTTTTTAAGACTGAAAAATCTTGTGAATTCTAATGAACTTTTTTATAAAAAAAGAGACCCTATCGATAAAGAAATAATAACCGTTTTTAATATTCCAGAAAATTTAAATAAAAACGGTATTAGAAAATGGTTTGAAAAATATTTTGATATATTCCCTGCAAACAAAGAAACAGAAGGTTTAATACAAGATAGTGATTACTTTATGAGAGATTCTTTATATGTTGATGATTTAAGAAAAGAAAGAATAAAGAGTTTACCAGCTAGGCGTGTAGATGCAGGTTTCATTAAAAGAATAGGATATGTAGTTAATTGGATATCAGAAAAACAAACTTTTCAATTTAATTTTGAAAAACATGAACTAATAAGTTATTTATTTTGTCATGTGCAATTTATGATTAATAATTCAAATATTAACAATATCACAAAACAAAAAAGACTTTTGATTGTATTAAAAATTTTGTATTATTTACAAGATACTATTAATGATAATACTCTTCCTTTTTTCATAGAATATGAAAAAGAAGTTAACATGAGTTTATGTGTTGTAAATAAAGCTATGGAATTTAACAAAGATACAAGAACTAAAATTAAGAGACTTATTAAGTATTGTGAGGAACAAATAAAAGGATTTGATTTAACTTTAAAAATTTTAACCGAAGAATTACCTGATATCACTCCATTTCTTACCGATGATAGAATAAATAATGAAGAAATAAATATACCTTCATGGTTATTTGAATCCACGCCATTGCAAAACAAAAGTAAGAAATCTACAACTGACGTTTCAATTCTAAGGGGTGGACCTAGTTCATTTAACCTATCACAGGTTAAAGAAAATCTACTACGAAGGATTATGGATACAACATCTTATGATTCTAAAATGATAAAACACAAATATAAACAAGTTTTAGAAGAATTTCATAATCGTAATAAACCTGAACTTTTGAATTATGAAAAAGAATACATAAGACTATGGAATTTAAGTGGAAATAGTAGAAAAAGTATTATAACTGACGTAGAAAGAGAGGTATTAGACCATTTAGATTTACGTATTTATTTATATAGTAAAGAAGATCAAATTGAAATTTTTAGAGAATTATGTAAACTTATAATAATCCCTATTATAAAAGATAATAGAATTGCAAATAAACAAGAAAGAATAAATGAAATTTTTGATAAACTATTTAATGATAATAGTGGAATTGAATATGGAGTCAGGTACAATAACAAATTTTTAGATAGAAACATACCAATATTTGAAGATATGAAAAAAGGTTTATTAAGAGAATATTCAAATGTTCCTTTTCAAGTTTTAGAAGAATACAGGAAATTTGATATTAATAATTTTAATTTACTTCTCAATAGAGAATTCATAGAATATAGAAAGTCTTTAGAAAAGAAAAAGAAAAACATAGAGAATTTTGAAAAAGCAATTGAAGACTTAATTCATTATGACGTGAAAACTCCTTATAAAATTATAAAAATTTTATTACAAAATATCAAAGAACATCAAAATTTAAGTAGTATTACTAATATCACCAGTAAGGATATAGTAATTAATGTTATTAAAAAGTCTTTAGCTAAAATGTTTTTAGAAAATAATGATATAGAATACTTTAAAATTGCACAAGATTTAAATGAAAATGGACTAAGGAATTTCAAGATTTTGAAAAATAAAGTAGATAATAATAATCTTAAAAGAGATTTAGAAAATTATAAAAAGAATATCACCAGTAAAGATATTGCATTGTGTATTTTAAAACAAGTTCGACTTGTCAGCGTTTCTAAAAATCAAGATACATTGTTTGGAGATCTAGTAGAAAGTAAAGTAAGTGTTCCTATAGATATATCTAAAGGTGTAGAGTTTTACTTAAACGAAAGTTTTAAAATAGAAATATACGATGAAATAGGAGAATTGTTCAAAACGACTATAAAACCTAGAAAAAATTTAAAAAAATCATCTATCAAAAAAGATAATGCAGTATCACTTATTGATAGTGTAATAGAAAGTATTAGGTATAAAGAGGCATTTTTAATGCCTAGACCTGGAAAAAGACTAGACTATGCATCTTCTGAAAGGGTAACTAAAAGAACGTTACCTGGACGTTCACAAGATTTCTTAGAAATAGGTATTAGGTATTTAGTTGAAGTAGCTACTTTCAATAAAAAGTCTACTGGGAATTTTGATTTAATAGTTAACCCTTATATAATAAAAGGACAAAGCGTAGAAAACTTAGAACCATATTTAAAGAGATTTATAAAAGGTTATAAAAACTCTAGTAAAATGTATAAATATATGTTGAATATAGACATTCTAGGGGAAATATTTGAAATATTTTTAAGAAGAAATATTAGTGAAGACCCTAGGTTTAAAGATGAGTTGACAAAAAAGTACATTGAAGAAATGGGACCACAAATATCATTTTTGTTTGATATAGGATTTTATAATCAGAAAAATAAAGGTATTATAACATTAAATAGAAAAAGAATACCACAATATACTAAAGCTTATGATTTTAAAAGATACCTCATGTCATTCTTATTCAACCCACAAGATAGAAAACAATTACAAAAAATATACGATATAGAATGGAATCACAATATATGGTTGGGTAAAAAACATAAATTAGACAAAGTAGCTAAAGGCCTAGCTGATGTTCCAGGTGTTAAGTTATTTTATGGTAAAAAGAAACGTAAGGTTAAAAAGAAACGTAAGGTTAAAAAGAAACGTAAGGTTAAAAAGAAACGCAAAGTCAAGAAAAAGCGTAAAGTTAAAAGAAAACGTAAAAGAAAAAAATAATTTTCTTGTGTACTAGTAATGTTATTCAGTGGTTTTGGTTCAAAAAAGCCTTTTTGGGATCTTGACGAAAATGGTAAAAGAGTAAGAAAAGGAGGATACACTTTCGTGGTCAATAGAGACATACCCAATGAGAAAAAAACAGTGGATAGATTACATGACGCTAAGAAAGTAGAATTAAGATTAAAGAACACAATGCGTGAAGAATTAAAGAAGGGTCGTGGTGGAAAATTTAAAAAACACATGAAACACTTCGTTGAGACTCAGCATCGTTTTTTTGAAATGCCTTTAAAGAATGCAGGATTCTATGGGTTGAATAAACCTAAGAATGTACACAAAACCAATAAACCTCCTATAGGTAAGGATAAAAATTTAAGACCATCTTATAGGGTAGTTATGTTGACCATTAGAAATTCGAATGGGACAGTAGAAAGTTGTACCAAATTTCTTAAATTACTCATCCACGAACTTTCTCATACATTAGCTAATCATGTTACATGGAGAGAGGATGATCATGGAAAAGACTTCAAGGATAGTGAAAGTTTTATGTGGAAAATGTTAAGAAAAAAATAATTTTATAAATTTTTATACATTACAACGAGTTGTACTTTTTAAAAATTTATTGAGAATAATGGTATTTGATACTATTTCCATCGTCATAGAATATTACCGCAGATTGTTCAAATTTGTTTATTGTTTTATTAATGAATTGTCTAGTGAATTTTTCAATTTTATCTTTAAGATTGTTTTCATTAGAAAAAGGTACATTTATTTTGAATAGTTTTAAATTTAAATTAGTTAAAGTACTAGATTTAGTAAAGAAATCTACTTCAATGGGACTAGCTATTTTAATAAAATTTTCTATGTTTTTTCTTCTGAAACACTTTTTAAGGTCTTCTTTATTTAAAAAACTCTTTGATATTATTTGTTGTATTTTTTGTTTATAGTCTTCTCCCCCCAGGGTTAGTGAGGGTTTTGAACTTTGTTTATACAAACCTGGTGCTTTTCTTTCTACTTGGTTTAGTGGTGTACCCCAATAAATTTTTCCAAAATCATTATAAATCCCATTTACTAAAACTTCGTTACCACCAAACATAGTTTTATCTGTTCGTCTTCTTAGTCTATCTGTTTGGTTATTTTTTCTGATCATATTTTCTTGATAAAAGAATTGTCTAGGGAATTCTTTCAATGTTGAACCATATTTCTTCTTATTATTAACTTGAATAGAATCTTCTAATTTAATTGGAAATGGTATACTATCTTCATTTATCATTGACACATTAAATAATGATTCATTATCATCTAAATTAACATTACACCTTAATTCTTTGTATCCATTACTGTTCCAATAGAATCCTTCTCCTTCTTCAGTAAAGATTATTATTTTATCTATTTTATTATCACGAAGACTCCTGTTTATTTTTGATTCACAATACTGGAGTATATTTTCTTTACGCTCGCATTTTCTAAAATTTAAACTTATAAATCTTTTATTATGTATATACCCATGACCATTTTCTCT
>Ga0233432_10003764_pt1 | contig 13603 bp, 9 predicted proteins | sample SI_122_August201_6_FD_179870 | JGI IMG/M metagenome (GOLD analysis project Ga0233432, IMG submission 179870) | Seawater microbial communities from Saanich Inlet, British Columbia, Canada - SI_122_August2016_10_MG | ecosystem: Environmental > Aquatic > Marine > Inlet | place: Canada: British...
ACCGTAGTGAGCGGAACCTTATTAAAGCAATATATAGATGGCGTTTTGCGTGATGGAAATAAATTCGAAACATCATCTAGTTCTTGGCCGTTAGGAAATCGCTTTATGCGAACTAGCGCGTCAAAATTACTAGTCGGTGCCAGAGATAAAAACGGAACAAATCCTTTTAAAGGAGGGTTGTCTGATTTGCGGTTATGGAACGATGTTATTCAGGCGAATGAAGTATCAAGAATTTACAATGAGGAGCGTGACAGTACGAGAACAAATTATCAGTGGCCAGACCATAATATGATTCGATATCAAGCTCAGGTTCTACGCTGGCCGATGTTTGGTCTGAGTTCACCACAGGAAACAAGCACGTTTGATTCAAGTGGTCTAAATAATCCTGGCAGATTAAATAATTTTGACGCTGGTGCTTTGATGTCATTTGGAAATAGAAAGCAACAACAATCAGATAAATTTTGTTTTTTTGACAATAACTCGGATGGTTTTTTTGAACTGTGGCAGGGATCAGATGAGACGCCGCAAAACCCGACTGTTAACAGCGCATGGACTCGTAAAACAAAGGATATTTTTGTACCTGGAGCCGACGGATTTTTTAAGAGTGTAGGATCAAGCCCAGAAACAGTAACTGCCAACTTTGCTGTAGGTGCTGCAGTTAGATCCGATATTGTCGTAGCTCAGAAAAATGTCACCAGCAGTTTTTCCAATAACATCATTGCTCCAGTTAAAGCTTTATGTGCAATTACCCCAAGTGACGTTTTTGAAGCCCCCACTTGCAATGTAAGTGAAGCCTACGTATCAATTGTTGAGGGGTTTGACGAAAAAAACGATGAATTAACAATTCCCGCCAGAACAAAGCAAAACAATGCCTTTTTCACAAATTATTCAAGAATAGAAAATCTGCCACCTACAGTGAACTCTGAATGGAATGGTATAACTGGTGTGTTGCGTCTTTATACGACTGACAATAGCCCCCAGCCAGCACAGATATGGAACCGCGCCATGCGTTCGGTCATGCTGATATCAACAGGCAAAGCATATAATCCAACCAAAAAAGTTACTTTTTCCCTTGGTGAACCTGCTTTTGAAATTAATGGAAAATTCCATTTTTATGATTTTGTCGGTGCCGATATTCGTCCTTATAGTTTCAATAGAGCCCTATCAAGAGTGCAACAACCAGACCCTAAAATGTGCGGTCTGCAACCCTACTTGATGACTATCACCAGCGCCGAAGAAAACGAGTTTGTTGGTAAAACACATTCAATGCTTGGGTGGCCTAGTGCTTGGATTGGTGCACGTGAAACTGAACCAGGAAATTGGCGATGGATCAGTGGTCCTGACAATGGCACTAGGTTTTGGTCGGGACATGGGGGTGGCTATCCGATAATCGATGATGGTACTTTAGATGGGGTGCCTACAAATCTGCTTATGTACAGAAATGCAGAGGATCACTTTATAAATAATTCCCAAAATGAAATGGCGCCCATATGGGCTAAGAATGTTGATACGCGAAATATGCGATATACAAATTTTGCACTTGGTCAAACAGGAAGCAATGTGAATGAGTTTCAACCCAAGACGACTGTTTCCCATTCATCAAAACCTGCCAAATATCTATCGATAAATGGTACGCCTAGAGGGGGAAATTTATGGCGTTCATCGGCTCTTGATGCTGCTTATTGTCATTTCCGCAGACCTGCCACACCTGCACATGAAAAAATATGTGGGCATTTTCGCGAGTGGGGCGGCATGCCGAATGATCCACCGGTAACATCGGCCTCTAGTGTTTCCATCGACATGGAAATCCATAACCAATATTGTAAAACAACACCTTGAGCTATTTTTTTTGAACTGTTCCGTTCACCAGCATTGATGTTGTTACTTACAAAGCTTATAAGTCAGTTATATTTTACTATTAAAAACATGAGATGCGCCAAATGAACGAAATGCAGTTCGCTAATGCTCGCGAAATGATGGTTAATTGCCAAATTCGGCCAAACAAAGTTACCGATGAGCGTGTGCTTGAAGCTTTTTTATCAGTGCCTCGTGAAGCTTTCGTTGCCAAACATCAGCGATCCATAGCCTATGTTGATGAAGATTTGCAGCTTGCAAATGGACGTTGCCTGATGGAACCAATGGTTCTGTCACGACTTATTCAAGCACTCGAAATTCGTATTGATGACAATGTTCTTGTAGTTGGTGCCGGTTCCGGGTACGGCACCGCGATAATGGCGCATATTGCCGGATCGGTTATTGCCATTGAAACCCGCGCACAACTTGTCGATAAAGCACAGGAAACCCTTGCAAATATCGGAATAGACAATGCGGCCTTTATCAAGTCGCGTCTTGCTGATGGTTATCTTGAAGAAGGTCCTTATGATCGGATCATGATCGAAGGGGGCGTGGAATTTGTACCTGAAACTTTACTTAATCAACTCACGCCAAAAGGCCGTCTTGCTGCTGTCAAACGGGCAAAAGGTGACGCCGTTGGTGTCGCAAGTTTGTGGACGCGCGCTGGAGACAGTTTTTCATGTACTCCGCTTTTTAACGCACAGGTGCCAAACTTGGAAGAATTCAACGCTAAAGCAGAGTTTGTCTTTTAATCTGTTTAATTTTTTAATGCATGATGGAGGCTATGAATTAGATGAAATATGTTTTTCGCTCACTTCAGATAGCCTTTGCACTTTGTTTCAATGTTATGGTTGGATCCACAAGTGCTCATACGGCAACGCTTGAAGACGCATTGCGGACAAGTCTTGTAAATAGTGCTGATCTGGCTGCTGCGCGGCAAAGCTGGATTTCGGCGCGCGAAAATATTGGGGTTTCAGCATCCACAAGCGATTTGACAGGCACAATTAAAGTTACCGGCAACCAATCTCATAGTGATACCAGTAAAACCAATGGGTTTGACCAATCGCAATATGCATCTGGGGCGATCACGTTAAGCAAAAATCTCTATGATGGTGGGCAAACAGCCGAAAATACAAAGCTAGCTCATTACAAACTTGATGCGGAGACAGCGAACTACAAAAATACCGAGCAGGCTTTGATATTACGAACCATCGAAGCTTATCTAGATGTTGTCAAAGCGCAACGCGATGTCAGATTGCATGCAGATAATCTGGCACGATTAGAATCGCATGTAAAAGCTGCCGAAGCGCGGGTTAGAGCAGGGGCTTCAACCCCTACACGTGTGGCTGAGTCAAAAGCCCGTTATTCACGAGCACAATCAGATGCTATCGCCGCGTCGGCAACCTTGCAAAACGCCAAAGACATGTTGCATTCGCTAACTGGTCTTGAGTTGCAGGATTTAAAACTACCCAACGCCCTGTCATCGTTTCCTGCTTCGCTAATTGAAGCAGAAACGATCGCCCGTGCGGAACATCCAAACATTCGTAAAGCAATCGCAAATGAAATGAGTGCGAGCCAGCAGTTTAATGCGCTGGCCGCAACCGTGAAACCAACTGTCAATCTGTCCTTGTCAGCGAGTTCAAAGTACATGACTGGCACGGCTGGTGATCTCGATGTTATGTCGGCGCAAATTGTGTTTTCGTCCCCGTTCCTGAGCACTAATGCGACGCGGGCAAAATCAAGAAGCGTTTCGGCCAGCCATGCACAAAGCAAATTTGTCCGTGATGAAGCTATCCGTGCTGTTGAAGTCGCTTTGCGCAGTGCATTTCGTAATATGAACACAGCGCAAAAACGCCTTGATGCGGTTAAGAGTGAATTGAATGCCAGCATGCTGGTAGCACGTGGCATTGTTAACGAAGTTACATTTGGGCAGAAAACAATCCTTGATCAGCTTGACGCCGAACAGGATGTAAATGCTGCTGAATTACGTCTTGTTTCAGCTGAACATGATGTGATTATTGCCTCTTATCGGTTGCAGGCGGCAATGGGCCGGCTATTGGCGGTGAATCTGGGGCTAGGCGATGTGTTGCCAGCATTGGCTGAATTGCCAGCACCTGTATCAATTTTTGACGGGATAATCCCAATCCGAAACAAGGAATATGGGCAATAATTTTTATAGGTGTGAGTTTGTGTCCACCTGCATTCTTTGATCAAAAAGATAGCAATTTTTTTACGGCTCATTTAGAACACCGTATAAGTTTTTTCGCCTGTCGTTTCCACAACTTCTTTACGTATCATGACCGAACCTACACTTCCTAAAAATTACGATCCCCAAAGCATCGAAGAACGCTGGTATGATATGTGGGATCAGAGCGGCCATTTTGCATGTGATCCGTCTTCTTCAAACATGCCATATACAATCATGATGCCGCCACCAAATGTGACAGGTAGCTTGCATATGGGGCATGCCTTGACCTTTACGCTACAGGATTTGTTGATCCGTTATCATCGCATGACTGGACGCGATACGTTATGGCAACCAGGCACAGATCATGCTGGCATTGCAACGCAGATGGTCGTTGAACGCAAACTGGCTAACGAAAACGTTAACCGACGCGATCTAGGGCGTGATGGTTTCATTGATAAGGTCTGGGAATGGAAAGCCGAATCAGGCGGCATGATCCAGAATCAGTTGAAACGTCTTGGGGCTTCACCTGATTGGGCGCGCGAACGGTTTACGATGGATGATGGCTTGTCCGAGGCCGTCATAAAAAGTTTTGTAAGTCTGCATCGTGCTGGCCTGATCTATCGTGACAAGCGTTTAGTCAACTGGGATCCAAAGCTTATGACAGCGATCTCGGATCTTGAAGTTGAACAGCGGGAAGGTGAAAACCCGATGTGGCATCTGAGATACCGCATTGAAGGTAGCGTGGATGAATATATCTCTATTGCCACAACACGCCCAGAAACCATGCTTGGCGACGGTGCTGTCGCTGTTCATCCCGATGATGAGCGTTACAAGCATCTGGTAGGCAAAATGTGTATTTTGCCTTTGTCCAACCGACCAATTCCAATTATCGCAGATGAATATCCGGATATGGAAAAAGGATCTGGTGCTGTAAAAATTACCCCTGCACATGACTTTAACGACTTTGAAGTGGGACGGCGGCATGGTTTGCCGCTCATCAATCTCATGACTGCTGAAGCCAAGATGGAAGCCATTCCAGAAATACCTGAAAAATATCAGGGGTTGGACCGCTATGAAGCGCGTAAGCAAATTCTAGCCGATCTTGATTCTGAAGGCATGGTTGTTGGCGTTGAAACCGTGGCAAATTCGGTGCCGCATGGTGACAGGTCAGGCGTTGTAATTGAGCCATGGTTAATGGATCAATGGTATGTGAACGCCAAAGAGCTAGCAAAGCCTGCGATCAAGGCTGTCGAGGATGGAAGAACCAAATTTGTACCTGAACGCTGGAACAAAACTTATTTTGAATGGATGCGCAACATCCAGCCATGGTGTATTTCACGGCAACTATGGTGGGGACACCGTATTCCGGCGTGGTACGGACCTGATGGGCATCCATTTGTTGAGGAAAATGAAGCCGCTGCTTATGAATCAGCAAAGGCGCATTATGGCAAGGATGTCGAACTAAACCGTGATGAAGATGTGCTTGATACCTGGTTTTCAAGTGGATTATGGCCGTTTTCGACGCTTGGCTGGCCCGAAGATAATGATATTGTAAAACGTTATTACCCTGGCGATGTTCTGGTCACTGGCTTTGACATTATCTTTTTCTGGGTTGCCCGCATGATGATGATGTCGATGCATTTCATGGATGGCGAGGTGCCGTTCCGCGAGGTCTATATTCATGCGCTAGTGCGCGATGAAAAAGGCCAGAAAATGTCAAAATCAAAGGGTAATGTTATCGATCCACTTGGCATTATTGATCAATATGGTGCTGACCCGCTACGCTTTACCCTAGCGGCAATGGCCGCGCAGGGGCGTGACATAAAAATGTCAATTCCGCGACTGGAAGGGTACCGTAACTTTGCCACCAAGATATGGAATGCCTGTCGTTTTCTGGAAATGAATGGCTGTATCATTGATAATGATATTAAAGTTGAACATGCAAAAGAATCTATAAATATATGGATTATAACAGAATTTAATAATACTGTAGAAAAAACAGCTAAAGCAATTGAGGCTTATCGTTTTAATGAAGCGGCCGAAGCCCTGTATCAGTTTATGTGGCATTCATATTGTGACTGGTATGTAGAACTTATCAAACCTACGTTGATGCACAGCAAGGATAACTCTGAAACAACTGATGATGAGGCGACATTGGAAACCAAAGCTACTGCCAGTGCCATTCTGGCTGGTACATTGCGTTTGTTACATCCGTTTATGCCGTATCTGACCGAAGAGTTGAACGAAAAGATTTTTAATAGCAAGGATATGCTTATTGGTGAGACATGGCCTAAACCTTTTGATATTGCCGCCAATGATGCGGTTGATGAAGTACAGTTTATCATCTCATTGATTAGTGAGATTCGCCATATCCGAACTGAAATGAATGTACCGTTATCAGCAAAGCCAATTTTGTTAGTCAATGGAGCGACAGCTTTGCAAACACGCGCCATTGCCAATCAGCAAGTAGCATTACTGCGGATTGCACGGCTTGAAACAGTGACAAATAGCGGTGATTTTGGCAGTGGATGTGCCCAAGGGCTTGTTGATGGACTAGACATAGCTTTACCTTTGGCCGATATTCTAGATTTAGAGGCTGAAGTTGGGCGCCTGAACAAGGAAATAACTGCTGTTACTAATGAGATTGAAAAAATTGCCCGCAAACTCGACAATCCAGGTTTTATTGCCAAAGCACCAGACGATGTGATTGTTGAAAATAGGCGTCGTCTTGACGAGGAAAATGTAAAGCGTGACGGGTTAAAAGTAGCGCTTAGCAGGTTGGGTTAAACGTTAGACGATTTAAACGATACCAAGGAGTATAATTATGCCAGATAGTGTAAAACCAATCGATAAGTCGAATTTGCCAAGCCGTCACGTATCGGTTGGGCCAGAAAAGGCACCACATCGTTCATACTATTATGCAATGGGCATGACGGAAGAAGAAATTGCGCAACCTCTTGTCGGTGTTGTTTCGACATGGAACGAAGCTGCTCCTTGTAACATTTCGCTGGCACGGCAAGCGCAAGCTGCAAAACGCGGCGTCCGTGAACATGCTGGTACACCTCGTGAATTTACGACAATTACCGTTACTGACGGTATTGCTATGGGTCACGCTGGAATGAAATCATCACTTGTGAGCCGCGAGGTTATTGCTGACTCTATCGAACTAACTGTTCGGGGTCATTGCTATGATGCACTTGTTGGCCTTGCTGGTTGTGACAAATCATTGCCTGGCGTCATGATGGCCATGGCACGTCTAAACGTTCCATCGGTATTCATGTATGGCGGTTCGATCCTGCCTGGGCGTTTCAAGGATAAAGATGTCACCGTTCAGGATGTTTTCGAAGCGGTTGGCGCACATGCAGCTGGCAATATGTCAGACGAAGACTTACATGAGCTGGAATGTGTGGCTTGTCCTAGTGCCGGTTCGTGTGGTGGCCAGTTTACTGCCAATACTATGGCCTGTGTTTCCGAAGCCATTGGCCTTGCCATTCCCGGATCAGCAGGAGCACCAGCCCCATATGAATCTCGTGACGAATATGCCTATCATTCAGGCCGTATAGTCATGGATCTTGTGCGTGCCAATCTAAGGCCACGTGATATTCTGACGCGCAAAGCTTTTGAAAATGCTGCAACAGTTGTGGCTGCATCTGGTGGCTCAACAAATGCTGGTTTGCATTTGCCGGCTTTGGCCTCAGAATGCGGAATTGAATTTGATTTGCATGATGTGGCAGAAATTTTCCGCCGTACACCTTATATTGCCGATCTGAAGCCTGGCGGTAAATATGTAGCTCGTGACATGTATGAAATTGGCGGTGTTCCTGTTTTGATAAAGGCGCTACTTGACGGCGGCTTTATCCATGGTGATTGCATTACCGTAACAGGCAAGACGATTGCCGAAAATATAGGTGATATGAAGTTCCCCACTGATCAGGTGATTATTCGTACAACCGATGCTCCATTATCGCCAACAGGTGGTGTTGTCGGCTTAAAAGGTAATCTAGCGCCCGAAGGGGCCTTGGTTAAGGTTGCAGGCATGTCAGTGTTAAAATTCACTGGTACAGCGCGCTGTTTCGATTGTGAAGAAGATGCCTTTTCAGCCGTTGAACGCCGTGATTATAAGACTGGCGACGTACTAGTGATCCGATATGAAGGGCCAAAAGGTGGTCCTGGCATGCGTGAAATGCTAGCAACAACAGCCGCTCTTTATGGGCAAGGGGCTGGTAATGATGTTGCTTTAATCACTGATGGTCGTTTTTCAGGGGCTACACGCGGGTTCTGTATCGGTCATGTTGGCCCTGAAGCTGCTGTTGGTGGCCCTATTGGCTTGTTACAAGACGGTGACCAGATAACGATCGATGCTGAAGCTGGAACTATTAACGTTGATCTAAGCGACGAAGAACTTGCCGCACGCAAAGCCAACTGGATGCCACGCGAGACAGACTATAACGCTGGTGCTATATGGAAATATGCCCAAACTGTTGGGTCGGCTGAAAAAGGTGCGCTTACGCACCCAGGTGCACGTTCTGAAACTCACGTTTACGCCGATATATAGTAATTTACGAACTACATTACATCCCAAATACCAAAGGCAGGGTTTCCCTGCCTTTTTATCTCATAAGGCCAGTTTCCACATTAGATATTCCGTATGATTATCACTTCCAATGCTGTAAAATGACGATATCGGTATTTTGGCAAACACTTGATAGCCAAGTTTTTGATATAACGTAAAACCTGGGCTGAAATCAGCTGTTGATAGCCGGCCACGCTGTATGCCAAGAGCACGCGCTTCATCCTCTACCGCATTTATCAATGATGTCCCTACACCCTGACCACGGCATGTCTCATCGACCCACAGCATATGTATGTAAAGCCAATCATAGCGGATACGCGCATAAATAGCACCTACCTCGATATTATCTTCATCGGTGGCCGTAATGAAAAATTGTTTATTGATACCTGAATTCAAGGCGGCTTCATTAAAGGCTTTTAGCTTATCGAGTAACGGAAGCAACGCCGACTCTGGCACATTGTAAAAATGCTGTATTTTAATCGTCATATCTATCTCCAATAGTATGGAGACGTTAAAATTACAAAATAAGCCGCACGGCTCAAATCACATTAAAGTGATGATCCTCATGATGGTGATAATCAGTCGCGTAGGTTACACCAGATTGGTGTATGATCCGACGGCTTTTCAAGACCGCGAGGCGTGCGGTCGATCCCAACATCAACCAAACGGTCACCTGCCTCAGGTGACAGCAGGAGATGGTCAATCCGTAACCCGTTGTCGCGTTGCCAAGCACCTGCCTGATAATCCCAATAGGTATAATGAACGCCCGACGGATTTAGGGCGCGCAAGGCGTCCATATAACCAGCATGCAGGATTTTAAAGAAGGCAGCACGGCTATCATCATGGGTGAGGGCATCACCAACCCAACCTGATGGATCATAACAGTCAATATCATGCGGTATCACATTGTAATCACCGCCAAGAACAACTGGCATTTCAGTTGCCAATAATTCAACCGCACGATCATAAAGACGTGCCATCCATGCCAGTTTATAGTCCAGTTTGGGACCAGGTGCCGGATTACCATTAGGCAGATATATATTGCCAACGCGAACGCCGTTAATGGTGGCTTCAATATAACGTGCCTGTTCGTCAGCATCATCACCTGGCAAGCCGTTGATTACATCTTCAATTGGAAACTGGCTGGCAATGGCAACGCCGTTATAGCTTTTCTGGCCATGTACAGCGATATGCCAACCTAAATCCTTAAAGGCATCGCGCGGAAAATTATCGTCCTGTGACTTGATTTCCTGCATCATTAAAATGTCGGCATTGTCGCCAGCCAGCCAACCCGTAATATGATCAAGTCGCGCTTTGGCAGAATTGACGTTCCAGCTTGCAATTCGCATTGTCAGACCGAAAACGAGGTGCCGCACCCGCAAGATGCAGTTGCATTGGGGTTGTTCACGGCAAAATATGATCCCATGAGGTCTTGGACATAATCTAGTTCAGCATGATCAACAAGTTCTAGTGACATTTCGTCGATAACAACGTCAACATCATGGCTGGTGAAAATGCGATCTTCATCGTCCCGATTGGTATCGATGCTAAATTGATACTGGAAACCTGAACAGCCGCCACCTAGAACAGCAACGCGAAAAAAACTACCCTCAGGTTCGGCGTCTAACATTGATGTAATTCGAACAGCGGCAGCCTCGGTTAGGCTGAAAATACCTGCCAGTGCTGATGACGAAACATTATCGCTATTTGAGGTTTTACTCATAATCTCAGACATTTGTTTAATACCGTACCAGGTTGGATTGCTATGAATATGGGCGTTTATAACACGTAAATCAAGCCACCCAATGTTTGCGGTTTGAATTGATTGAGCGTAAGGTGTGTTACTCACAATCAACTTAATTGTCAGGGTTTATCAGGTGACAAAGATGACTGAAGATCGCACTTTGGCGAGTTATGCCTGTCACGCGCCACAAAGCCGGGGACGACTTGTTGATGAGGGTGGTGCACCATTATTGGATGATTTAAAAAGATGGGGAATGCGCACCGCCTATCAACGTGATCGTGATCGAGTTTTACATTCTGGGGCATTTCGTCGTCTAAAACATAAAACTCAGGTTTTTGTCTATCATGAAGGTGACTATTTTCGCACACGCTTGACGCATTCTCTTGAAGTTGCACAGATTGCCCGTTCAATTTCAAGAAGCCTTAGGCTGAATGATGATTTGGCCGAAGCTGTCGCATTGGCGCATGATCTGGGGCATACACCGTTCGGCCATGCTGGCGAAGAGGTGCTTGATCGTTTGATGGAACCATTTGGCGGATTTGACCATAATGAGCAAACAGTGCGCGTTCTAACCAGTCTAGAAAGACGTTATGCTGGTTTTGATGGATTGAACCTGACATGGGAAACATTAGAAGGCGTCGTCAAGCATAATGGCCCGTTTGCAAGTGAAGGTGATATTCCAGCTAATTTCAAACAGCTTGATGCTGACATGTCGCTTGATGTGACTAGCTATCCGTCGGCTGAAGCACAACTAGCCAATCTGTCAGATGATATAGCTTATCTATCGCATGATTTTGATGATGCCCTGCGTGCTGATTTATTCCGGCTCGATGCCATTCAAGATTTGCCACAAGTTGGCAAAGCCTTACGTGACATTAATGCCAAACATGGCCAACTTGATATAACGCGAACCACGCATGAGCTAGTTCGTCGTCTTATATCTGTATTTGTTGAAGATTTGCTGGAGACATCTGCTGCCAATCTGGCACATTTAGGCGCTAAACATTCAGATGATATCAGAAACGCCAAGGGTGCCGTCATTGCTTTTTCTGAGCCAATGGCACGAGACCTTGAAATTTTACGAAGCTTTCTGTTCAAAAATATGTGGCGGCATTACAAGGTCAACCGCATGACCAGTAAAGCAAAACGGGTGGTGACAGATCTGTTTAATCTGTTTATGTCGGAGCCTAATACGTTACCAAATGAATGGCAGGAAACCAAACTAGGGTCATTGGCTGATCAGAAAGATGATGTTGTAGCGCGGGTGATTGCAGATTACATTGCCTCGATGACTGACCGTTATGCTATTTTAGAACATGAGCGCCTTTTCGACCTTGGCCCCATTCTTCGCTAGATTTTCGACATTCAATTTCCACTAATATACAAGCGAACCCAAATTAGATGAATATTTTTACTTATTTCGAGACCCAGTTTGCCGCGATCATTTTGCAATTAGGCGAAGCAGGGCAAATCAAAAAAGAATTGGATATAAGTCGCGTTGTTTTTGAACTGCCGCGTGATCAAGAACATGGCGACCTTGCCACGAATGCAGCCATGGTTTTGGCCAAACCGGCAGCTATGAAACCACGAGACCTTGCCGTTTTATTTTCTGAGGAATTAAAAACAATAGACGGTGTTGTGGATGTTGAAATTGCCGGACCAGGCTTTATCAATTTACGTATCAATCCATTACTATGGGCACGTGAGATCAGTGAGGTTTTGACGGCGGCACATGATTATGGACGAAATAATGCCGGTCAGGGTGCCAATGTAAATATTGAATATGTATCTGCTAATCCAACGGGTCCTTTACATGCAGCGCATGCGCGTGGTGCCGTTATTGGTGATGCGTTAGCTGGATTGATGGCATTTAGCGGATGGAACGTGACCAAGGAATATTATGTCAATGACGCTGGTGGTCAGGTGGATATTTTGGCGCGATCTGCGTATTTGCGATATTGCGAAGCGCTTGGCGATGACATTGAGATAGAAGCTGGCCTATATCCAGGTGAATATCTGAAAGACGTAGGATCAAAATTAGCCGCAAAATATGGTGACAAGTATCATAAGCGCCCCGAAGAAGAGTGGTTGTCCACCTTTCGGCTCTTTGCGGTGAGCGAAATTCTGGTTGGCATTAAAGAGGATCTGAAGGCTCTTGGTATTCAAATGGATCGTTTTGCATCAGAGCGTGAACTAGTTGAAAATGGCGCGGTACAAAAGGCAGTCGATAAATTGAAAGCCGACGGTCATGTCTATATGGGTGTTCTGGAACCGCCAAAAGGGAAAGAACCCGAAGATTGGGAACCTAGAGAACAGCTTTTGTTCAGGGCCAGCAATTTTGGTGATGACACCGACCGGCCTTTACAAAAATCGAATGGTAGCTGGACATATTTTGCCTCGGACGTGTCCTATCATTTTAACAAGCTTGAACGCACCAAAGGCCAACTGATAGACATTTTTGGCGTTGATCATGGCGGTTATGTAAAAAGGATGAAGGCCGCTGTCGAAGCGATGTCAGGGCAGAAAGACATGCTTGATATCCGGCTTTGTCAGCTGGTTAATCTGATGGAAAATGGCAAACCAGTCAAAATGTCAAAGCGCGCTGGAAATTTTGTTACTGTGCGTGACGTTATCGAAGCTGTAGGGGCTGATGTCATTCGCTTTATCATGCTGACGCGTCGCAACGATCAGACACTTGATTTCGATTATGCCAAAGTTACCGAGCATTCACGTGATAATCCGGTATTTTATGTACAATATGCTCATGCACGAGCTTGTTCGGTTCTTCGACAATCCGACGGCGTGCCTAGTGAAGTTGATTTATCTGTATTAAAAGACCCTGCCGAATTAGCCGTTATTAAACTGCTTTCAAGCTGGCCAAAGATGGTGGAATCAGCCGCGCGTGCGCATGAAGCGCATCGCATAGCCTTCTTCCTTGTTGATCTGGCGAGCTCATTTCATTCCTTGTGGAATGCAGGCCGAGATAATCCAGATTTGAGGTTTATGATTGATGATAATCCCGTGGTGACTGCCGCGCGTTTACAGCTTGTGAAAGCCACAAGTTTAGTTATTGCAACAGGCCTAAATGTGTTATCCATTAAAGCGTTAGATGAAATGTAACGGGGTCAAAATGGTAGTGAAAGGTGATAAAAATACCGACAAAAAATGGCATAGTATTCTGGTGCTGGTGTTTATCACCATAGCCGCTGGTGCCGTTACCTATTTTTTGATGCCTATTTATATG
>Ga0233432_10003765_pt1 | contig 13601 bp, 14 predicted proteins | sample SI_122_August201_6_FD_179870 | JGI IMG/M metagenome (GOLD analysis project Ga0233432, IMG submission 179870) | Seawater microbial communities from Saanich Inlet, British Columbia, Canada - SI_122_August2016_10_MG | ecosystem: Environmental > Aquatic > Marine > Inlet | place: Canada: British...
TGATTCTTAATCAATTCAAGAAGGCTTTTTTCGGCGGGTAAAATTACATCATCAATGACATGGATGACCCCGTTGGCACAGGGTATATCCGTCTCGATTATTTTGGCTCCATCTACAGTGGCATGTTTGCCGTTAAATTTGTAGTTCAGTTGTTGGCCAAAGGCACTGAATGGAGTCACATCAGAAACCCCAAGACTGCGACGACCACCCGATGATTTGCCAAATGCAAATACTTGTTCCGTGATGTGATGTTTGATGATGTCTTCGAGACGCTCATCGTTCTCGGGAAGGAATAAAGATTCTACAGTTTTGGCTGGGAGTTTTTTAAAGGCTTCATCTGTGGGTGCAAAGGTGGTGTACAAACTATGCATATTTTGGAATAATTTTCCTTGGCGACTGGCGGTGATCGCCTTGGTGAAAATCGTAAATCTTCCATCCTTTTGGAGACGCTGAAATAGGTCATCAGTGGTAGGAGTTAGAACCGTATCGATTAAGTAAATGACTCCATTCGAGCATGGAATGACCTCTCCGGAGAATCGAGCATCTCCAATTGTTCCTTTTTTGTAATTAACTGAAATAAACTGACGGGTGGTCATCCGGAGGATAGAGTATTTTTCGATAAAGATTTGGGCCTCGGATATTTCCTTCACATGAAACCCAAAAACTTCTTCCAAGCGGTCATCATTTCGAGGATCCAGTAATGTCTGCACGGTTCCCTCGGGTAGCTTTTTGAAAGCAGCATCAATGGGGGCAAACACGGTGTAACTAGCACTGGTTTTTTCGGAAAGTATGGACCCTATTCCAGTTTTCTCCAGCAGTTGCAGAAAATTTGATAGTTCTGGCATCTCACGCACGGTCCGACCAATGGTTTTGGCTTCGGCTGGATTTGCAGCATCCATGGTTGGAGAAATAAAGCACAGGAAAGTAGAGGTTGCTAAAAGAAGATTACGGAAGCCCATAGGAAAATTTTGGAGTTACTGCTGTAAGTAAGGAAGTGATAGATTATTCAATTTGATAGAGGCGGGCCTTCAACAAAGAAGACCCGCCTTTGAATTAAGAGTTAAATTAATGTGCTGATGCAAGAACTCTGTCGAATGCATGACGCATGATCCACGACTGTGAGGTCGGGCAGTGCTCAGCCTTCGCTTTGTGCATGGCAGTTTTGATTGTATTCGCAGCACTTGAGCAAACAGATGATGAGCATTGTCCCAGAACTTCGTTCCCTGCTTTCATGTAAAGAGCAGCTGTTTGCGCATGATGCCCGGAGTTGAACATATGCACACCCTTGTGGATTGCCTGCTTAAGGATGTGGTTGGTATTGCTGGATACTTTCTTGGTTTCTGGAATCAAAACTGTATCAATGACATGGATAATTCCATTTGAAGTTTTGATATTCGCTTTGATTACCTTTGCGTTATTAATCGTCAAACTTTTACCACTTGCCTTAATGGCAATTTTTGCACCATTGACTGTTTTTGCAGAGTCAAGCTTGGCTGCTTGTTTTGCTTTCACTTTCCCAGCCACAACATGGTAGGTTAAAATTCCCGCAAGCTTGTGTTTGTTCTCGGGTTTTAAAAGAGATTCAAGGGTGCATTTGGACAATTTGGCAAAGGCTTCATCTGTTGGCGCAAAAACCGTAAAAGGTCCTTCGCCTTTAAGTGTGTCAACGAGACCTGCGGCTTTAACAGCAGTAACAAGAGTTTTAAAACTGCCAGCTTCAACAGCGGTATCGACAATGTCTTTTTTGGGAGCACCGATTAACAGGGTGCCTGTCATTAATAGAGAAGTTATTGATAATATTATTTTATTCATATGTTTAATTTAGGTTTAAATTGAGTGACAAAATTTGTGTCGCTAAATAAGTATTCGTTCGTTTTTTGATTCTGGATTCAAAAAATGCAAAAAATCTACTTTTTAAAAGTTTGTATTATTGGTCTACTTTTTAGCATCCTTCATTACATTGGGGATAAGTACACTGTCGATGACATGAATGATACCATTGGATGTTTTGATATCCGCTTTCACAACTTTGGCATTATTAACGAAAAGATCTTTGTCTTTCACAGATAGTTTCAATGAACCACCGCTGACTGGTTCGGTGCTTTCAAGTTTCTTGGCTTTCTTGGCTTTTACCTTTCCGGAAACCACATGATAGGTGAGGAGCATTTGTAATTTGTCCTTATTTTCTGGTTTGAGTAAATTCTTTAGGGTTTCGGGCCAGAAGTTTGCAAATGCTTCATCAGTAGGAGCAAAAACCGTAAAGGGGCCTTCGCCTTTAAGTGTGTCAACGAGACCTGCGGCTTTAACAGCGGTGACAAGAGTTTTGAAGCTGCCTGCTTCGACAGCGGTATCGACAATGTCTTTTTTGGGAGCACCCACTAAAAGGGATGTCATCGTTACGAGTGAGATTATGGACGTGATTACTTTTTTCATGTGTTTTAATTTAGGTCAAAATATAGAGTGTCTAATTTATGACACCACATGAGTGTTCGTTGGTTTTTTGAAATTGGATTCAAAAAAAGTGAAAAAATCCTTCTTTTTAAAAAAATCCGTAAATCTTTGATCGAATATCTTCTGCATTAATTAAGTGGCACAGAATTTGCACGATGCTGTTGCATATGCCCTTAAACAGGTTCAGCTCTTATGAAACGAATGGATTTTTCGATGAAATGTTCGGACTCGGCGATGGATCTGAGCCTCTCGACCATTATCATAGGTTGGTTTCGAGGATTGCGAAACTAGATGGTGAACGCATGGAAGCCAAACAGAGACAAGCCGCTTCTTCCTTCCTTGAGCATGGAATCACTTTTACCGTTTATGGTGACGATAAGGGCTCCGAGAGAATTTTCCCGTTCGACCTCATACCCAGAGTTATTCCACTTGCAGAATGGCAACTTGTGGAGCAAGGGCTAAGTCAACGAATCATAGCGTTAAATCTTTTTCTTAACGATGTTTACCACGGAGCGAAAATTATCAAGGACGGCATCATACCCAGAGAAGTTGTTGAGTCTTCCCCTCATTTTCGTCGGGAAATGATCGGTTTTGATGTACCCAGGGATATCTATATTCACATTTGCGGTAGCGATTTGATCAGAGACGAAAATGGCAAGTACCTGGTTCTAGAGGATAACGCTCGTTGTCCTTCAGGAGTCTCATACCTTCTCGAAAATAGGCAAATTATGAAGAAAGCCTTTCCTTTAACCTACCGTGACATGTCTGTCCGCCCAGTTGAAGCTTATCCTGAACTGCTACTTAGAACACTTGAGTTCCTCTCCCCCCGTCAGTCAGGTAAACCTGTTTGCGTTTTATTGACTCCTGGAGTCTACAATAGTGCTTATTTTGAGCACACTTACCTGGCTCGTCAAATGGGTATCGAAATCGTCGAGGGGAGAGATCTAATTACGACCGATGGTTTTGTATACATGCGTACAACACACGGACTTGTACAAGTTGATGTAATCTACCGCAGGATGGACGATGAGTTTCTCGATCCAACCTTTTTTAACAAAGATTCTCTTCTGGGCGTTTCTGGCTTGATGGATTCTTATCTCAGGGGGAATGTTTCACTTGCAAATGGTATTGGTACTGGCGTTTCAGACGACAAGGTTACCTATGCATATGTGCCTGAAATGATTCGATATTACTTGGACCAAGAGCCGATTCTTGATCAAGTCCCAACCTATCTTTGTTGGAAGGACGAGGACTGTAAGTTCGTTTTAGAAAACCTTTCCAATTTGGTGGTCAAGCCAGCGAATGAATCTGGTGGCTTCGGTATGCTTGTCGGCAGTGCCTCGACCCAAAAGCAAAGAATGGAGTTTGCCCAGAGAATTCTGGATTCCCCCCGCGATTACATTGCTCAACCAATTGTAGCTCTTTCTCGGCACCCTACTTTTTGTGAGGGAGGAATTGAGGGGAGGCATGTGGACCTTCGCCCTTTCATCCTTTATGGAGAGGATGTTGAGATCGTGCCAGGGGGGCTTACTCGGGTTGCTTTGGAAAAGGGTTCACTTGTAGTTAATTCCTCTCAGGGCGGAGGTAGTAAGGACACTTGGGTCCTCAAGGATTAGGCGATGCTTTCGAGAGTTGCTGATACCTTGTATTGGATGAGCCGTTTCGTTGAACGGGCGGAGGGAGTTACCCGTTTGGTAGAAATTCACAGAGATACTGATCTTGAATCGGATGCCCGTAGCGAAGATTTCGGTTATTGGCATTCTACTCTTCAATCTATGTGTGCGAAAGAACAATTCGAAGAAGACGAGTTGGAAGAACCGGACACCTTTCTCCTTTTTTCTAGTCAATGGAACAATTCCGTAATCAATAGCATCAACTCAGCAAGAGAAAACGCCCGCATGGTTAGGGATCAGCTTTCGGAGGAAATATGGGTTGAGTTGAATTCACTATACCACTTCCTTAATTCTAAGAAAGCCATTCTTGAATATCAAAACGACGAGTCTTCTTTTTTTCGACGTGTCATTCGCTTTTCACTGGTCTTTCAAGGCCTCTCCGATGCTACGATACACCATGACGAGGGATGGCGCTTTATGTCTTTGGGCAAATATCTCGAAAGGGCTGACCTTACAAGCAGGGTCCTTGATACTTTGACTTTATTGGGTTCCGACCCTTCGCGATTGGATCTTATTCGGGCTCTTCGTTCTTGCAGTGCTTTTTCTGCATATAGAAAGAGATATCGAGGAGCGCTAACTATGCATAATGTAGCAGATTTTCTTCTTTTCTCTCAGGATTTTCCTCGTTCCATTCGCTTTTCAATCAGAGGCGTAGATGCTCAGTTGCACGAAATATCGGGCGTTCCATCCGGGAATTTTTCGAATGAAGCCGAGCGCCTGACTGGAAGTGCTTTGGCTCAGGTTAATTTTTCAAACATTGATTCGATGATAAGGAGCGGTTTACACAGCTCGATCGACGACCTTCAGAAGAGACTTATGGAAGTAGGGCAAAGCATTTTCGAGACTTATGTCCTTCTTCCTTTTGAGATCAAGAGCGCATCTACTTTGCCTCTGCTGCAGATGCAACAGCAGCAATGATTCATAACGCTTTTTTAAGAGAAATTAAGTTTTACTCACCATCATGCGTCTACACGTTCTTCACAAGACTCACTACACATATCCTTCTCCTGTTCGGGACAGTTTTAATGAATTAAGGCTTCAGCCACTTTCAAACGATTGGCAGAGGTGCGAATCCTGTTTTGTAAGTGTCCTTCCTATCGCACCTTTAGGCCAATATTTGGATCTTAATGGAAACCTGGTTCACCATTTCGAAATTTCAGAAGATCATTCGAAACTTATTATCGAAAGCAGGTCGATTATAACTACTTCGAAACGTGTTGATTTCGAAAGTTTTCCTTATGGTGTACCAATGAATAGTCTCAGAGAAGTCGGAGGTAATCCGGAATGTCGAGATTATCTTCAAAACTCTCATTTTGTATCAATCGATCCGGAGACATGGAGAGAAGCCGTTGAAATTCAAGGGCATTCGAAGGATGTATTTCAGACAGCCTATCAGATTATGGAGTATGTCTATCTGAACTTCGAATACTGTGCTTCCACAACAAGCGTTGATACCGGCACGTTGGAGGTTCTTAAAAACAGAAGGGGCGTATGCCAGGACTTCGCTCATGTTGTTATTGCACTGTGCAGGTGTTTGGGTATTCCAGCTCGTTATGTCAGTGGGTATTTTTACGACTCAACAAGGAATCGAACTATGCGTGGGGCCGAGGCTTCGCACGCGTGGTTGGAAGTTTTTATTGATGGGTATGGATGGATTGGTATGGACCCAACCAACAACCGTATAGTGGACGAAAACTATGTAATTATTGGTGCTGGAAGAGACTACAGGGATGTTGCTCCGGTTACAGGTACCTACTTCGGACGTCTTCCCGAGAGCATGGACATCAGTGTTAGGGTGAAGCGTACCGATGAGTAGAGGAATATCTTGCTAGCAGTTTCCTTACAGCAAGTATTTCTAAAAATTTAGTGGGGTTGGTTGTCGGATAACGATCCTAGTAATACCACATAGGCTGCCTTCTCATTTCTTGAACTAGATTTTTACAATTATAATTCTGTTGATGGATCCCATATTCTTTTCCATAGCCATGATAATCTCTTCCAATCTGGCTTAGTTATTAGCCTTTGAGATGAAGTAGCTTCAGCTTGGGAGTTATTCATTTTTCCAACTTGGAATTGAAAAACATAGTTCGGCTCGGAACCCATTCTCAAATCGGTCATGGCAATGGATTCATTATTTTCAGACATCGCAAAATAACCGCGGGTAAACTTTTCCAGTTTGGCAACCGGAGGATGTTCTTCTATTCCTGTCATCAGTGACAGGTTTCTGGGATAGAAATTCACTGATAGCGGTGTATTACCGTCAAATAGAGAATAATAGGTTTCAAAATACTGGTCATTATGAATTCCCACCGTTCGCCAAAGCAGAGTGGTAAAAGGAGCGGGCGAGGATATGAATTGAGAGTAGGGCACACCCTGTTCATTTAATTTCTCTTCCATTTTTCCATTAATGAATACACTTACCCCCAGTGCCCAAATCAGGTAAGCAAGGCTTAGGCATAATCCGATAAAATTAAGGCTGTGATTTTTTAGAAACAAGGCAGATGATACCCCAATCAAGATCGGAAGGGTAAACAGAGGATCAATAATGAAAAGTGCGGGGAGGGCATGTGGAGTTGTATCGATAGGCCAGAAAATCTGAGTCCCATAAATGGTGAACAGATCCAAAAGAACACTTCCATTGAGAACAACGAAGGTAAGGAGCATCCACTTATTAAATAAGGGCTTGGTGTTTCCATGAACTTTTGTGATTAGCCAGGCAAAAACAGGCGACAGGGCAGTGAGGAGAAAAAGAGAATGACTAAATCCCCGGTGATAGACAAAGTCATCCACCGGACTGCCAAGCGGTATTAACACATCAAGATCCGGCAAGGTTCCAAGAATTGCCCCCCAGATTAGAGCTTTCCTTCCGACCTTTTTACCGAGTATGGCTTCCCCGCAAGCGGCCCCAAAGGCCAACTGAGTCAGTGAATCCATGATTTCAGCAAAGCAGGTAAGTTGGGTGTGAGTTAAAAATAAGAACCATTCGAAATGTGAAAGGATACTTCTATTTAGATAAATCCATTGAATACTCCAGGTCGAAACGACTGGATGATTGGTTCCGAAATTTCTTGAGGGCCGGGTTGTAGGTGTAGACCTTAATCTTGTTCTCGGTTGGTTCGAAGACCATATAGCGCAGCCAGGATTCTCCTCCGTTATGCATGCTTTGGTAGTCGCTCAGGACTTGGTGAACCTGATTACCATGATCACCCTTGGAGGTCAGGACTGCCTCTCCACTTGCATGCCCGCACAGAACCATGAAGATATTTTTGTGTTTGCTGACCAATTTTTGCCAGATAGCTTCACCCGCATTTCCCGTGATCTTGTATCCCAATCGAAGAAATCTCTTTCCATTGGATCCCATGTAGGCATGAGTCAGAACGATGACGCGATGTTCGGGATGTTCGGCAACCACTTTGTTCGCCCAATCCAAGACTTCGTCGCGTGGTTTGCATTCAAGTGAAACGATCAGGAACTTCATGCCGGAAGCTTCGAAGTGATACCATGAATTGTCATGGCGTTTGGGATCGAAGGTTCCGCCAAACTCCTTAGTCTTGGCGAATTTCTCGCGTGGAAAATATTTATTGAAGTGAGTGGTCCGGTTCACGGCGATATCCCCGCCGTATTTATTGTTCGACTTTTGAAACCCCATGTCGTGGTTTCCCAGACATAGGCAATAGGGCACATGGCCATCCAGGATGGACATGGCCTCCTTTGCGATTGCCCATTCTTCGGGTGCGTCTGCCTGAACGATATCTCCCTCATGCACAAGAAAAGCGATATTAAGCCGCTTCTGGTTGTCCCGCACCCATCGGGTTTGCTCGAAAAAGTAATGGCGTAAATCCCCATTGCCCCATTTTTTGGAAAGTTTCAGTCGGGTGTCGCAGTAGAATTGGGTGTCCGGCAAGACCGCTAGAGTGAAGGAATTTTGTTTTTTCGAAGTATATTCTTTTTCAATTGCTACGGAAAGCTGGCTGGCAAGAGCCAAAAGAGATAAAAGGCCCAAAAAGACTTTCATATTAGACAGATATTATGATGAGAAAAATGGGCATCGTAAGATAACAGTCCCGCGTGGGTTAAAAAGTTTCTTCTATCCATAATTTGTTGAATTAGGATTCTTATTTAATCGCTTTTATTTTGTTTTTTAATCAATTGCCAGAACTGACAGTGGCTCTTTTTTTCAGTAGAACCGCAGCAGCCCCAGTGTTTCTTTTTCTGTACCCCGAGTCCACAAAGAAAGGGAGCGCCGCTTGGGACCAGGATTCGACACCCACCGCAATTTTTCGTACCGAATTCACCGTTATGTTCAAATGAGCCACCCAAGCGCATAATAGCAAGTGCAAGGACTTGTTGATCCTCAGGATCGCCGGTGAGTTTTACCCCGCGTGAGCCATTCTTCTCGATCAGTTCTTTAGCCCTTTCCATTTTAGAATGCACTTTAGCCTCCGCAGCAGCAAGAGCTTCAGATCGAGGTTTATCCCCAGGCTTTTTCTTAGCTTCGGTCTCGTCGAAAAGAAAAAGTGACCATGAGTTTTGCGGCGAGGACAGCTCCGTGTACCAAAGAATAGCGCTTGCGTAGCGCATACCTTGCTCGAAGTGGGGATGAGCAGTAAAGCCGATAGCACCGGGTACTTTCGCAGCAAATTTGGCCACATCATCAATGTTTCGTACAGAATCGAACCCTTTACGCATACTAAGGTCGACCATCTCACTTAGGCCACTGCCGAACCCATGCTTTGCGAGGAAATACTCCCGTTTGCTGTTGTCTGTACCTCGAGTCACATCAGAACTTGTCTCAAGCTGACGTCCAGTCGTGCTGATCAAGATACTTACTAATAAAGTTATAATTGCTAATCGATTCATAATATTTTCCTTTCTGAGGTTTTCATTAGTTTATTGTTAGTCTTCCTGACCGGTTTTCGGTGGCTGGGCGGACAGTCGCTTGAAGACTTTCATTCCGGTCTCTCCCTGATCGTTCGTTTTGGGATAAGACCCGTCGGTGTAGGACTTGATCTGCACATCGAAGACCTGGTATTCGGCAGCCGTGATCTTTCCGTCATTATCCCAGTCAATGAAAACGAAAAGGTCTTTGTATTCGGGTCGATCTTGATCCCAGGCTTGCTTATTGGGCCATTCCTTTTTTGAGTTGGAAGGATATTTTTTGGGATAGGTTTTTGACTGTCTTCTGAAAGTTTGATCCGCCAATTCTTCCTTCCAGCTCAAGCCATCGTCACCATCACGATTGGCCCGCGTCCAATCCGGGTGCGGGAACTCATCGTATTGCCAGATGTTATCGCGATTTTTATCGAGAGCGGCCCACATCATCCGTGCTTTTTTCAGCTTTTCCTTGCTGAAGGTGGCCTCCATTTGCTTAATGTGGGTGTTTGCTTGTGGATGATTTGGGCCCGCCTCTTTCTTCTCTGAATTCACTTTCTCACTTTGCGAGTCCGCCTCGTTGTAGGAGTTTAAGCGATCCTCAAAGGCCGTGTATTCCGCTGGGGTGATCTTGCCATCGCGATCCCAATCGATGAAGTGGAAGATTTGTTCAAAGCCAGGATGAGCGACTCCCCAGACATAAATAGACGACCATTGTTTTTGCGAGTCTTTGCCATGCTTCGCTAAAAAGTCTCCGTCCTGAACCAATTTCTTAAGAACACGATCCGATACCTCCTCGGCCCAGTCGACTATGTCATCGTTATTGCGATTGGCTCGCTTCCAGTCCGGGTGCGGGAATTCGGAATAGTGGAGTTTTCCGTCTCTGTTCCGATCCCTTTTCCACCAGTCTATTCTTGCCTTATCCATACTCTCGGTATCCAGAGCAAGCTCAAGCTTCTCAATGCCAATCCATCTTTGCTTTGCTTCTTCCTGACGACCTTCTTCGGTGAGTAAATGCTTGAAATCTCCGAGGAATTCTCGCCTGACCATTAGCATTAAGCCGTAGTTTCCGCCGCGGTTGACGAGGGTGCCCCGTGCGGTGCGGCCATCACCGGCCAGAACGGCCGTAAAGGTTGCCCATGTTCCTCTGCCTACGCCCTGTCTCTCAATCACGGCCATGGGGTGGGTCCCATTCTTTATCGGCTTCTTGAATTGGCCAATGAACGGTGTTAAGCTGGACCAGGTACCGATCGGACGAATCGTCGAGGGCGGGTCGAACGGATGCTTGAGTTGGCCGCCGTCACCGGTAAGTTCATCGCCTTCCTGCTTCAGATTAATGTGCATGATGCCACGGCCCAGTTGACCATTCAGTCGCATCGTCGTGAAGCAGATCCAGGTTCCAGTAAAGTGGCTTGCCAGTTCGTTTTCGGTCATCTTTACCGGAACTGTCTGAAGCGTCTGGATACGGTTTTCCAGGTTCATAACCCGCATGATCGCCATTTCGGTCTCAGGTGAAAGTGGTTGCCCGGGCTTCTTTGTTGGTTGCACTGCTTGCACAGCCGAGACACAGAGAAACAAAATTAGCAGTAAAGGAAGGAAGTTTATTTTCATTTAGTGATTTTCTTAAATTGGTCGTATCGAATTTATTGATGTTCTATAAATCTAGAATTTCATAGGAAACGGTTTTGTCGCTTTTGCTCAATCCTATACTTGCAGCTATGAATTTTATCTCATCTCCAACCTTATAATTACTTTTCGCCAATGTATCGCTTACGATTATCTCATTATCTTTATATTTCACGGCATAAGAAATAAATTTAAACCCGGAGTCGGACCCTGAGTAGACTTTTGTAACAATTCCTTTTTCGGTAGTAGCAGCTGAAGTTACATCAGGAATGTCAAAGCAGCTAAAGAGGAGCGAAGTTAGCAGTAAAAGCAGGAAGTTTAATTTCATATGGCTTCTCATTCTTGCGACTTATAATTCAGTTATTTTAAATCAAAAAATTTTCACTCTGGCACAGAGAAAGTACTTTTACCTTCACCATCTTTGAGGATGAGTTGAGAACCTTTCTCTTGTTGTAACATCATTGCACGGGACTTACCATCAGAGTCTCGAATGGTAAGTCCGGAACCTTGGTTCATAGCGAGCATCGTGATGCTACCGCCATCCTTGATTAGTTGCATGCCAGCACCTCTTGGGGCATCCGTTAATGTTGCTCTAAACTTTCCATCCTTATCGTACACGACAACACCATATCCGTCATCTGCACGCCCAAGTCGGATTCGAACATTTCCCTCTGTATCAACAATCTCAATCTTGCTAACTTGGATAGCTTCTTTTGCGTGGTTGGGTGAAGCAGCAATGCAAATTGTAGCAATACCCAAAACTATCATTGCAGTTACTGCCATGGTTAATCGCCTACATTTTGTTTCTAAGTGATGAATGCGTTCTTTCATAATTGAGGATTTTTTCGATATTTTGAATTTTGATTTGAGTTTATTTTAGAAAATTTAAGGGATAAACAACCTTAGAGATGTTTTAGAGTGATTGATTTTACTCAAGGAACGAAGTTAATTTTCATGAGTACGCCAATAATCACCGACAAGAAATGCTATTTCTTCTTAGGTGCATTCTCTGCTTCGGTTTTGTTATTCAATAATCGTGATGTCTCTCAACCATTGCAGATAAAGTTCAGGCCAGGTGGAAAGCGGGTACTTTTCCCCCCGAATTTTGATGCCGTGACCGCCTTTCTCAAAAAAGTGGGTGCGAACGGGGGCGCCGGCTTCTTCCAGAGCCTTGGCGTAAACTTCACTACCTATAAAAAAGCCGTCGTCTTTGCATGTTACAATAAGAGTGGGGCTGAGTTTATCGGTAACCGTAAACTCCTTAGCTAGTGCCTTCCCCTTGTTCATGTAGGCGGGGCAAAGTAACACCGTGAAGTTCGGTTTACAGCTGGCACCGTCCAGCTCATCGACTGCCTTATAGCTTGGAGTATCATAACCGGTACTGACCCGGGCCGAGAGATGCCCTCCCGCAGAGCTACCCATGACTCCTATCCGCTCTTGGTCGATGTTCCACTCAGCAGCTCGCGAGCGGACAATCCGGACTGCTCGCTGAATGTCATTATAGGCACGATTGCGATACTTGGGAATTCGGTAATGCAGGACAAAGGCGGAGATTCCGTGATCATTGAGCCACTCGGCGATCTGGTACCTCCCCGTGGTGCCACCAATATGAATGTAGCCTCCTCCCGGGCTTACAATGACCACGGGGACAGGTGCCTCCTGATCGGGAGCCGGGAAGTAACTCAAGTAAGGCTGAGTGATATCAGTGAGACGGAGGGAGCCTTCGCTTCGACCCGGCTTCATCGTTCCCATGCCTTTGGTATCCTGACTCGCGACATCTTTAGGCCAAAGCTTTATGATCTCGCCTTTATACCTTTCCTCAGCGTTCGCAATGATTGCAGTGCCCCCAAAAGCAATGCCGCATAAAATAGAGACCATGAGTCGGTTTGTGTTTGATGTTTTCATATGTTTATTTCTAGCTCCTTCTTCTTGTCGAACGCCAATAATCAGCGGCAATAGCATCGAGGTTAGGTGTTTTGATTTCTCCGCCGTAGTAACCCAAAGCATCGGCCATGATGACAATGACATTGAGCTTATCTTTTTCTGCAGCGAGAATACTGCATGTCAGCAATAACAAGATGGCTAATATTTTTTTATGTGAGAAGTTCATAATAAGCTAATGTTGAGAATCAAAGAGATGGTATTCATGTTATTTTAAAGAATTTCTTAAAAATTCACTATTCAAGGCTTCCCAGGAATATGTTTGTGCTCATGCTTGTGAGGGACAGTCTTTGGAACTTCCAAATCTTCAAACGCCTCAGCACGTCCAAGGGCTTCCATGTAAAGTTCTTTCTTTGTCTTCTCAGTCGATAGCATTCTGTCCACTTGTCGCAAGGCTGTATACATACCAACTAAAGTCGGTACTGCCGCACCAATGAGAATTTTTGATTTCTGAGAATAGGCAGAATTTCCAACGGAAAGAAGACCATCTTCGGTCACTGTTGTGACCATCGCTTCACCAAGTGCACCTTCCGGAAGAAAAAAATCGAGCATTGAAAGAGCCACAAAATGATCATCCTCAGGTGGGTTTGCAGCCTCAATGAATTCTTTGATAAACTTTCTTAGCTCCGTCATCATAACAGGCGATAAATATGAAATGGCAGTACCCTGCTTGGGAAGTCCTTTGGTTTGGGCAAGAAAAACGGGATCCGTCGCAAGCTTTGGCTTTTTAGAGAAAAGACTTACCGCAAACTCTTTACTGGAAGACAAAATCAATTTTCCACTTGGGCGATGATGAGCAACCATGGCATTCTTTAAATTCTCTGCACCAAATAGTTTAGTTTTCTTACCACTTTTATCTAAATAAGAAATACCGAAAGTACGACTTTCGGGCTCAAGACTTTCGGGCTCAATAGAAAGCTCCAAGCCTTCCCAATTTGCATTATCAATAACTTCAAAAGGATAAGGATTATCGCCTTTGGCCTTTTCCGCCTCGAACATTTTTATCAAATCTCCGACTAACCACCCTACATTATCAAT
>Ga0233432_10003767_pt1 | contig 13594 bp, 12 predicted proteins | sample SI_122_August201_6_FD_179870 | JGI IMG/M metagenome (GOLD analysis project Ga0233432, IMG submission 179870) | Seawater microbial communities from Saanich Inlet, British Columbia, Canada - SI_122_August2016_10_MG | ecosystem: Environmental > Aquatic > Marine > Inlet | place: Canada: British...
CCGTTATGAAGATGTGTAATTCTTGACATTTGGTTTCCTTTATTTACCTTATAGAATCAATATAAACTAGTTTGATAGTAATGTCAACCGTTAATTTGATTTAATTTGATAAAAAAAGAAAAAAAAGGCTAGTCGTAATGACCGCCTAGTACAGCAACTTTTTGGATTTCTTCTGTAAACATTTCAGCTTCTCGCTGTTTCCATGCTCGTTCAAAACCTGATTCGTGGATATAGTTTTCGTTGTTATTCCACAACCTTTTGAAATATGATTCATATATGTGCTCTACAGTAGAATCACTTTCTTTTCTGTTAATCAGTTGACCTTTGATCATCCAATTAAAACGGTTGGCTTCTTTGCGGACAAATGGACTGCACATGGGACCTCCTTGCAATAATGTATCTCTATTTATTGCAAGAAGGTAAAATTGTTACCGTTAACAAAAAATGTTATCCCTAACAATTCAAATTATTTTTCAAAGCGAGACATTTATGTCACCATGATTTCCTTTATGCGAAGGAGGAGTCCATCCTGACATTTTAATTAAGTCTGGTAGTCCAAAACGATTAGGACGGCCTGGTTTTACACCGGGCTCTTTAGCCATGTTAGCCTCATAGATTGCATCCCAAGCTTTGTTAGCATCAACTCCCATAACATCGAGTGTACCAATCGCAAATACACACAGATCAATTAGACCATCAACTACTTCCTCAGCATCTGAGTTATTAATAGCAGACAAAGTTTCTTGATATTCCTCGCCAACCATAAGCATACGGAACATTAAAAACTTGCGCATTAAATCTTTATCACCGCGGTTTGCTTGGAACCAGTCGTGTACTCCAAATTTGTCGTGCATTTTATTGATGTCTTCAGCCCAATTAGTGCTCATATTATAGTCCTTCATTTTTTATAAGTTGCATTTTGTCTTTAATTGCTAGTCGTTCTTTTTTAGCTCTTTGTACATATTTGTCTGGAGCTTTTTCAGCTTCAAGGCATTCAACTACGGTGTTTTGATAACGCCATGATGCTTCCAGAGTTTTTAGTTTAGTGTCAGCGTTTTGTTTCATATTAGTCTCCTATACAAAGAAATCTTCTATAGTGTTTATTTTTTCTGCCTGCCAATTCAATGCTTCAAGAATTGACTCAAGTGGGCTTAAAAAGACTTTGTTAAATTGTGTTTCATAGTCTATGTATTTATGTAAACCCAGTTCTTTAGGAAGAGTGCCGGCAAACGATATGATATTTTCTTTAATAGGGTTTGGCACTTTAAGGTAAACGAATTTAATTTTGTCACCAGATTGGATCGACTCATAACGATTACTTAATCCATTTTCTTTGAGTTGCTTGTTATACAAGATACAGCCACGAACATGCATTGGGCAACCTTTTTTATATGAGCCATTCATCATGTATTTTTCAATATTATCAGTACCTGAGTTACGACCAACGTCTTCAGGACCAAGATTAAAAAATTCAGATTTAAAATCAGCGATAAACCTTTGTGTAGCTTCTTCACCTTCGTCAATAATAATTTTAAAAGACTCTTTAAGTTTATCGCGACATACTTCAGGCGTAGAAGAACGAACAGACTCAAGACCGGTGACAGAGATCTTAGGTACTTCGTAATGTACACCTTCAGAATTCAGTGTATTCATGATATAACGTTTCTTAGCAATGAACACAGACTTATCAGTAATCTTTTCTCGTTTCATTACCATGGCTTGCCGATAGGCACCCATTTGAGATGCAAGTTCTTTATAACCTGCTTCAATAACTTCTTCAATTTTAGTTGCACAAACCTTATCGAGAAACTCTTCACCTTGTTTGCGTGATATATCTGTTGTGCCAAAAGAAGCTTTAACAAGAGGACCAAAATCTACATAGATACTATCTGTATCAATATAAATGATATAGTCTTTGCCATTTGATTTAAGGATCTTATTGAGGTAATCATTTACAGACTTTTGAGCATATCGAATACTTAATTGACCAGACGTTGTGATTGCTTCAGCCATATCATTAATATAATACAAGAAATAGATATTAGCAGTAGCACCATACAATGAGTTCATGGCAATCTTAATAGCCATTTGCTGGTTATGCAGGTTGTTTGCTTCTTTCTTTAGTGCTGGTTTTGCGTCGGCTGATGCGACTTCAATGGCTTGTTCAACTTCAAGCATTTTCTTTTTAATCAGAGACCTACGATTATAATATTCATCAATGATTTCAGGAATAATACCGAGCTTATCTTTACGGAAACAAGCACCATTAGCACATGTAGCGAAATCAGTCTTATTTTGATAATTACCGCTAAGCACCATCTCTTGTGAGATATATTCACGATGTTCTTCAACATACGTTTCAGGTGATAGGTTGTATTGTAACATAAGGTGTGGATACAGAGAGTTTAGATCGAAGGATACAACCCAAGGATGCATGCCAACTTTAGGATCTTTAACATAGCCACCTACGAGATCTCCGGCTCGGGCACCAGGCCCACCTTTAAGATGTGGTACGATATTGTCAGCCATTAGTCTACGATAAATTGTCGTTTCCCATATACCAACTGTACCAAATGCGTCTGAATAATTTACACCGCCACCATATGCAACAGTCATGACCAAAGCTAACAAGCCGGTCTCATCTTCAAATCTTTGGATTAGCCACGTATCTTTGAGGTTGTAGTCCAAATACAATTGTGGGTTTTGTTCCCATAAAGCAGTAAGCGAGCCATACTCAGAATAATCAAGTTTCTTTTCTCCTAGAATAACGTGTGCAATATGATCGAGTTTATAACTTTCTTGTGGACCATACTTGTAACCAAATTTCTTAAACGCGTCCATGTAATCGATAACTGTCATGCCAGAAATCTTATAGGTGTTTTGTTCTTTACCAAACTTAGTAATAGACGAAGGTGTAATAGTACCCCAAGGTGAAAGCTTTTTAGCAGCTTCTTCACCAAGCAATCTAATAATACGAGTTACAATGTATTGAACATCAAAGTACTCAACGTTCCAGCCTGTAACAACTTCGGGATACTCATTACGCCAAATTTGAATAAAGCGCTGAAGTAAAGCAACCTCAGTGTCAAACTGCATAAACGAAATATCTTCGGGATCTACACCAGTAAGTGTTTTATCTTTATCAAAAGCTTTCATTCCGAGAAGATGATATGTACTAGACTTTGAAGACTTATAAGCAATAGACGTAATCATTTTGTCGGCTTCGTTAATATTTGCGTAACCACTACTAATATCAACCTCAATGTCAAAAGAGCAGATGTTGATTTTGTTGATGTCAAATTTAACCTCGCCGGGATATTCCTCTTGAATAAATTGAGATACGTAGTTTGTTGTACCACATATTTCAAACCCGTGTACACCTTCATATTGTTGTGTAAACTTACGTGCTTCTGACATACTATCAAAGCGTGTAGCACCAAGGGGAATATTACCAATCAAAGATTTATGAGTAGAGTTGGCTTTAGAACGAACATATAGAGAAGGTTTAAAGCGAACTTTCCTTTGAAAAGGTTTGCCGTTGTCATAACCACGAACAAGAATGTCGTTGAACGAACGCTCGACAGATGTATAAAATTTAGACATGAGTATCCTTTATTAGAATCATATATACATAGTAACATACATAGTGCAGTATGTCAACCGCTATGCTGCTACTTCACTAAAGTTTTTGATTTTTTGAAAACGAACATGTGCATCGAACTTATCGCCAAACTGGTGACCTCGATGTGAGATAACAAAAATGTTATCGTCTGCATTAAGATTATGTAGTGTATCAATGAGACTTTCAATGCCAACACCATCCAGAGCTCCATCGAGTGTTTCGTCAAGAAGCAATAGGTTTGTTGATACTGAGTTGCGTAGTTTAGCAACTGATCTCCAAGCCAACATAATACTTAAAGTGATACGTAATTTCTCACCTTCTGAAAAAGAGGCGTATGAAAAAGCATCTCTAAAACGAGACTTAATAACTTCGTTAAAGTTTTCATCTAAACGAAAGTCAACAAACAAATCAAAAGCGCCAAGGTACTTATTAATAAGTTTGTTCATTACTGGAATGTACTGCCTGATAATACGAGACTTAATCCCACCATCTTTAAGCATTGCTGAAACTACACCAAACACGTCTTTCTCTTCGAATAATTCGTGCTGATCTTTTTCTATATCGTTGATTTGTTGTACAAGTTTTTCTAGCTTTGAAGTGTCAACTTCTTCTAGCTCAGTCTCAGCTGCAGTTAATTCATTCTTATATGTTATTAAAGCGCTTTTTGACATCTTAATAGTTGCCCGGTGCTCACTAATATTTAAATTAAGATCAGCTATTACATCTTCAACTTTAGAGATTTCTTCAATCCTGTCAGCATAGCCTTTGGCTTTTTCTGCCAATTGAACTAGAGCTTCTTCTACCTCAGTTTGTTTTTTACTTTTTTCTGTAACAATGTTTTCTTTGAATGTATGTTCAATACCTTGTTTACAAGTAGGACAATTATCGTTATCGTGGTAGAATGCTAATTCCTTTGCATGCCCACGTAATGAGGCTTCCAAATCTCGCCTAAGACTTTTAGCTTTTTCGAGCTTAGACTTTTGGGTAGCTTTATCGGGTATTGTGGAAAGCAAGGTTCCAATATTATCTTGGAGAACTCCAATGCTTTCTGTCTCTCCTTCAATTTTTGCAATGTGCTCGGACATTCTAAGCCGAACTTTGTCCACTTCAGCTTCTCGAATTTTACGAATTGATGCATTGTGTTCCTTTGCTTGACTCAACTTTGATTCATTTAAATCCATTTGATAGCTATTCTCGGTAATAGCTTCTTTATTAGAAGACACTTTTTCTTTTAACAACGTATTCATTGTACTGAACACTTGAATATCAAGAAGGTCTTCGATAATCTCACGGCGAGTGTGAGCTGGTAATTCCATGAAAGGAACGTAGGTTGCACTACCAAGAACTACAATTTGATTAAACGATTTATAATTTAAATTCAAAATGTTTTGTTCAAGGTAAGATTGATAATCTCGAGCAGCTGCATCTTGATTAATCATTTCGCCATTTTTCCAGATTTCAAATACAACAGGTTTAATACCACGGCGGATCATAAACTTGTTTTGACCTATTTGAAAATATATCTCAACAAGTGTATCTCTACCGTTAATGCTATTAATGAGCTGGTTCTTATTAATTTTACGAAACGCTTTACCATACAAACCAAAAACAATAGCGTCAAGTAATGTTGATTTACCGCTACCGTTTGTACCACTGATAAGTGTGGTTCTACTTTTATTTAAATCTATCGTAGTCCAAGAATTACCTGATGAAAGTAAGTTCTTGTACTGAACTTTTTGGAATTCAATTTTCATGCTACTTGTTGGGCCTCAATATATAAATCATCAATCACTTTCTTAATTAAATCTTTATCGACTTTGGTGTCAATTGATTCAATATAAGAATGTAATATTTCTTTAGTGTCTTTTGTTTCGTCAAGTATTTCGTCAACACCTGCATCTTCTAGGTTTAAACTATCCTCAATAGATTTAACATCAGTAGCGCCTGAGTCTGTTAGTCTATTAAGAAACAAATCATAGATATATGGGTTTGTCCTGTTTTTAACAATAACTTTTATATAAGCATCTTTAATATTTTCAACATCTAAACTTGCTATGTCTTCAATAGTCATATTTGTATCATCATATTCAATTTTATGATATATTTGAAAAGGATTAAGTATCCATTCTAATTCTTTAGTTTCCGTATCAAGTACTCTAAACCCACGTTTACCTTGGTAATCAGACCACGTCATTTCATACGGAGCACCAAGATAGTTGATGTTACCATATTCAGATGGATGGTGGAAGTGACCAGAATAAACCTGTTCAAAATGTTTGAAAACATCCTTATTCAACCCATGATCGTTGATTGCACCTTTCAACATTTCAAAACCTTGAATAGCAAAGTGACCCATGCAGATGTCTGCACTCGAGTTTTGCATTGCTATAAGTGATTCTTCCATGTTGTTTTTAGTTAACCATGGCACCATTATAATACTAGTTGACCCAAATGTCAACTCCACAGGTTTATCCTGATAAATGTTGAAGTCTTTATACTCAGTGAGCAACAACTTCATAGAATTAATTTCGTTAGTGTTGGTGTAATAAACTGAGTGGTTACCTACAATAGCGTAGTATTGAATGTTCCTTTTAGCAAGTTCATCGAAGAACATTCTCTTAGCTCGGTCAAGAGTAACATAATTAACGTACTTACGGCGATCAAACGTATCGCCTAGGTCTAATACAATGTTGATGTTATTTTTGTCAAGGTGTGGGAAAAATGTTTCTGAAAAGAATTTTTCTTGATGATCTAAGAATACTTTAGAATCACCTCGACAACCGAGATGCATATCTGTAATAATAGCAATTTTCATTTATTATTTCTTTTTCTCTTTATCTCGTGCAAGCTTGTCTTCGAAGTCTTGTACAAAGGCGTTCATATAGTCTGCGTTTGTATTTAGATGCAGATTAATATCTTCACCACCAGCATAAGTTCCGCCAGATGCTAGCATAGACTGAGATGATTTAAAACGAATGTACATTTGCTTTTTCTCTTTTTGAATACGGCGTAGGAACGCGTACCAAATAATTTGAGTAAAGTAAGCAAACGGATTTTGAGATTTTTCTGGATTAAAGTTATGAATATACTGAAGACAATTTTCAATACCATCACTAATCATATCTTCTTTATATGAGTATCCACTGAAGTTAGGTTTTGTAGCAAGTCTTGTAGCAATTTGATAGATACACTTACCAATATAATCAGGTACCCTAGGTTTTATCTCTGCACCTTCGTTTTCTGCATCACGACAGGCTTCTTGGTATTTGATTAAAGCCTCAAGTAGATCCTTGTTGTTAACGTAATTACGTTTGCGTGGCTTCTTGGCCATAAGTCCCTCCTGTATTTTTTACTATAGTATTATACTATCGAGCTAATGTCAACTGTTTTTTTTGTTGATACTGCTGCATTTTTTAGTTGACATTATTTCTAGGTGTGGTATAATCGGTTTTAACCGCTATAAAATAATATATTAGATATTAACATTGTAGATTTTAAATTGGAATTGTTCAGTCCCATAAATCTCAATACGTTTTCTAAAATGTTTAAGAGTATAATTCTCGTAAGAGCCGACCGACAGGTCGTCTGTAATATCATACAGAGTAGCTTTATCAGCATCGTTACCTTTACGTAGTGCTCTACCAATTGATTGCAATACTTTAATTTCAGATTTAGAACCAGATGCAAAGATTACGTTATCCAATTTCTTAAGGTTAACACCAGTCGAAAAGACACCATAAGAAGCAAGAATATCATGTTGCTTAATAGGATCATTCTCAACGAGATTTCTAACTCGTTCTCTTTCATCGCCTTTAGTACCACCATATATAAAATGAAGTTGACGATCGTCTTTACGAAGTAAAGGTTCTAAAATTTTACCATGTTTTTCTACTAAATCAAATAAGACCAAATTGTTTTGACCTTCAAGCGACCAAAGTAAATTACGAATAAACATGTTTCGTCTCGTGTTGTTTACGAGAAACTCGCGTTCAGCAGGATACTTTTTAGATCCTTCTGATATTTGCTTAATTGCTTTAACAAAATCTTTTTTAATCTGAGCATCATAATCTAGTACAATAGCTTTTACATTAAAATCAGCAACTGTACCAGCATCCATAAGATCTTTAGTTGTTACGAATTTTCTTACTTCTCCAAAACAACCTTCTAATACTAATCTATGAGTTTTGCTTTCAGATGATTTAAGTGTACCAGTAAATCCATGCCGGTATTGGCAATCAGTAAGTTTATCCATAATCTTTTGAAGTGATTTAGCTTGGAACTGATGTGCTTCGTCTCCAAGTACTACACCAAATTGATCAAACCAAGCCTTCGGAAGTTTAATAAGAGATTGCCATGTTGATATTACTATTGGTGCATTGGTATGTTTATCTACACCACCTTGGATTTTGTATATTTCATCAGTGCATCCATAGTCTACAAAGTCACCAGCCATTTGGTGTACAAGAGAAATCGTTGGAACAATAATAAGAGTTCTATGCTCGTAAGCTCTCCAATAATGCTGTTGAATTAAATGAATGATTAAAGATTTGCCTGAAGATGTTGGTGACAAAGAAAGAGAACGATTGTGTTTAATAGCATTTACGACATACTGATTTTGATAATCACGTGGCTCAAACTTACAATTGATTTCTTTTGCTATTTCATATCCGTAATCTTCTGGAACTTTTTCTTCTGCATATAAAGTTCCCTCTACAACAAGCTTATAATCCCGATCAGAACAAAACTTTTTCATGTAACCTATAAGGCCAGCATATAAAGTAGGACGCATTGGTTGGAACAATCTTATATAACCATCCCAAACGCGATTTTTAAAAGAAGGATTAAATTTGTATCCTTCAGGTCTAAACTTAAAGTAGCTTTCTAGTTCCATCTTTATGCCGGCATCAGCTTCAATTCTCATGTGAACCGCATTAATCGGATGGACTGTAATCACTTCTTGCATAAATTAAAATTCCCCAGATTGAAACTTTAGAATGTCAATCATATTCTTGACAATAAAGTTTCTTGAATGTATGGTTTTGACAATGTCTTCTAGGAACTTAGCTCGTTCCATATGATAATCAATTTTAAGACTGAGATTGATTACTTCCTTGTCTGCTTGAATATATTTATCTACTTCGTTGCGCAGTACTTTTTTCTGATACGGCTTCCAACCACGATCCCTTAGATCTTCTTCAGCCATAGAGCCATCATAATATTCACGCTTATCGAACTCAAGCGTTTTATAGTCAGCCTTGAGCTTTTTTACTCGTAAGACTTCCTTATAATATAGCGTGTAGTATTTGTTGTGAAGTTCTGGGATACGCTTTGACTCACCGGCCAAATTTGTTTCGTTGATTTTGCAGTCAACTGCCCACAATTCATGAATATCTTCGCTCAATTTTACATCCTTTAAAAAATAGAATCATATTATTATTCTATCACAAACTATGAGCTATGTCAACTACTTTATTCTATGTCAAAGTAATCGTATCTAAATGTAGCAGTAGCTTCAGGGTATTGAATGTCGGTGCCACGAACATCTAAACTGATTGAGGATAAACCAATTGGAAAGCAATCCTTAAACACCACTTTTTTATTAGCATTTTTATGACTATTATTTAGAATAACCGTGATGTCTGAAACAGTACCAGCTTGAGATGCTGCAACAGCTTGGTATTGTTCTGTATTTTCTGGGAAACCAATACCTTTCATCCAATTATATATTTCTAAATAATTGTTCATGTTTTCATCTAAAATAAAACCCAAGTCAAATTCACCATATGTTAATCTATCTGGAGTATCAAATACTGCACCGATAGGAGTATTCCTTTGAACTGGCTGACTAAACACCGCAGGTAGTAAAAATCTCTGAGTAAAAAACTCAGTGTTTGGTAGCCTTTGAATGACTACCTCAAACGATAAGGGAGAAAAATAATTTGTTTGCATGATATTTCCTGTTGACATATGCTAGAAGCTTTGATAGTATTTATAAATAATTCACCAACTATAAAAGGTACAAACGAATGCAGGAAGATTATCGAACTAAAATGTTCGACGACCCTTGCGATGATTGCACACACTGGATAGGACATATGTAATGATAGAAATTGAACAAAGAAAAAATATGAAAGCTTTGAATGTTGAAATGGATACAGGAAGCTTATGTATGAAAAACGTCTTATTCATGTATAATGAATTTTTCAAAAGCATGGATTATGATTGGTGGTACAAGGTACAGCCTGGTGATGTATGTGTGGATGTAGGCGCCTGTGTAGGAATGTTTACAGCCCATGCGTTAGATCTTGGAGCTTCTAAAGTGTATATGATTGAACCTAACAAAGAACTGATGCAAACAGCGCTTAAAAACTGCTATGATTATATAGTAGACCAAACAGAACAAAGAATTGTCCCAATTGGCCACGCCATAGGGTCAGACTCTAGCCATACCGAACGAGTGTTTTACACAGATGATTTTAAGACTACAAGTTTTAAAGACTTCCTCGCGCGATATAATATAGAGCACATAGACTACCTTAAACTTGATTGTGAAGGTGGAGAATATGACGTGTTGTCAGAAGAAAATTTTGACTTTATTAGAAAAAACGTAAAACACGTTTCTTTAGAAGTTCATCTCAGAGCTACTGACGATGGCATAGATAAATTTATTAATTTTAGAAATAAATTTTTAACACCTTACATCAATGAAAACAGAGTAAGATTCCAAGACACTTCTATTAGCAATATGGTTTTAAACGATTCAGAACTAAGAAATCCAAATAGACCACGCGAGTTTATGATGTATTTAATTAACGGTTGACATTATCGTTCAACTGTGTTAGATTAGAACTATACTGATTCTTGAGGAGGACTTCTTTGTCTGAAGATTTTAAAATTTTAACTGCACGTCAACACGTTAGAGAACGGATTGGCATGTACTTAGGCTCGAGCGCTCGTGAACCAATTGAGCGTTTTGTTATGGGTAAATGGGCTATGGTTGAGTCCGTACCAGCGCTATCTAAAATGATTGACGAGATCTTAGATAATGCGATTGACGAGGCTATTCGTACTAATTTTAAATATGCTAATAAAATTGATGTATCTGTAAAGATGGACAATTCTATTATCATTACAGACAACGGCCGTGGCATTCCTCAAGAGTTAGTATACGACGAGACCACAAATACTAAAATTGCTCGTGCTACTGCTGCTTGGACTAGAGTAAATGCTGGTACTTCATTTGATGATAATCGAGTTACTATTGGTACAAACGGTGTAGGATCCGCAGCTACAAACTTTCTTTCATCTAAGTTTACAGGTAAAACCTGGTCTAATGGAAAAATGTTAACTGTATCGTGTAAAAACGGTGCTGAAAAAATTAATGAAAAATATTCAGATAAAGTTGGAAATGGTACAGAAGTTACATTTGTACCAGACTTTGATTTGTTTGAATGTAATAGCCTAAACGATTACGATACTATTTCTTTAGTCGAAGATCGTTTGATTAGTCTTCAAATGGCGTTTCCAGAAATTGCTTTCTCATTTAACAAGCGCCGCATTAAAGTAAACAATCTTAAAAAATATTCTGAATTGTTTGGCGAAGAAGCTATCGTCGAAAAAACAGATAACCTATCATTCTTTATTACTACGTCTGAAGATGGGTTTCGTACCAACTCATATGTTAATGGTGTAAATACTCGCCAAGGTGGATCTTATGTTGATTTCATTATGAATTCAATTGTAGATGAGCTTGTCGTTATGATTAAGCGTAAGCATAAGATTGAAGTCGTTAAGTCGACGATTAAAAACGGCCTTACCTTTGTTATGTTTGCTCGTAATTTTATCAATCCAAAGTTTGACTCTCAAACAAAAGAACGCCTGACAAATCCTATGGGTAACGTCAAAGAACATGCTATTGAAGCAGGTATCCATGATGCTGATTGGTTTGCTCGTAAAATTATTAATACACCTTCTATTATTGATCCAATTATCGAGGCTCAGTTAGCAAAGAAAATTGCTGCAGACAAACGTGCCGCTACACTTGCTCAAAAGAAATTGCGTAAAGTTAAAGTAGCAAAACATATCTCTGCTAACAAAGATGATGCTACATTGAAAATTGTCGAAGGTGACTCGGCTATGGGTTTCCTATTAAAGGTACGTGATCCTAATAAGGTTGGTGCATTTCCTCTTCGTGGTGTAATCATGAATACCTGGGATATGAAACCAGCTGATGTACTTAAGAACAAGGAATTGTCTGAGCTCGTAGCAATTCTTGGATTGGATATTAATAATCCAAACTCTGTTGACGACATGACATATCAAAGTGTTGCTACTTTAACTGATGCTGACCACGATGGTATTGGTCACATTAGTCCATTGCTCATTGCTTTCTTCTATAAGTTCTGGCCAAGGCTTTTAACAGAAAAACGTGTTAAAATTACTCGTACACCGATCATGATTTCAACGAGAGGTAAAGATGTCAAGTGGTTCTATACCTACGAGGACGCGAATGCACACAAGAGTGAATCTGGTTGGAAGCATAGATATATTAAAGGATTAGGATCCTTACAAGAAGATGAATATGATAAAATTATCAATCAACCAAAGTATGACACAGTCACAGTCGACGATGCTGGAATATTTCAAATGATGTTTGGAAAAGATTCTTCTTTACGTAAACAATATATGTTTGCATAGGGGTTGACATTAGATAAAAAATGTGTTAGTATGGATAGAATCAAAAATTTAAACGGATGGAACAGACTATAAATGAGCTTACTTGAATTTACAACTGACGGGACTGATTACCCAATATCACACGTAGCCAAAAACGAATGGCTATCTTTTGCTATGTATACAGTTGAGTCTCGTGCTATTCCTAATATGATCGATGGATTAAAACCTGTACAACGTTTCTATTTGTATTCATCATTACTCAATTCAAAGAAAGACTTCAAAAAAGTATCAGCTGTTGCTGGTATTATTTCAGACTATGGGTATAACCACGGTGAAGCTAGTGCTGCAGGTGCAGGTCAACTTATGGCTGCTGAGTGGAATAACAATATCTGTTTAGTCGAAGGCCGAGGTTCTTTTGGTACTCGTCTAGTACAAGAAGCTGGTGCTGCTCGTTACGTTTATACTCGAGTGCATAATAACTTTGAGAAGTATGTTAAGGATATGGATCTATCACCAGTGCATAGTGATCCTGAGCACGAGCCTCCTGCTTTCTACTTACCTGTTCTTCCTTTAGTATTGGCCAATGGAACTAAAGGTATTGCCACTGGTTTTGCTACCAATATCCTTCCACGGTCCTTAGAATCACTTTCTAGTGCCGTTCGTGAATATGTGTCGGGTGGTACTATAACATCGAGGCTTCCAGTGTCATTCCCAGAATTTTCTGGTACAGTAACATATGATTCTGTCGAGGATAGGTATACAGTACGTGGTACTTTTGTAAGAAATAGCAAAACAGTATTAACAATTACAGAAGTCCCATATGGTTATGACCGTGAGTCATACGTTAAAGTACTTGATAAGCTCGAAGATGATAACGATATTGTTTCATACGAAGATCTTTGCGATAAAAACGGTTTTCGTTTTGAAGTTAAATTAAAGTTATCTTCTGCTAATGCATGGACTGACGAGCGTATTATTCGTAAGTTTAAATTGACTAAGCCACTAAGCGAGAACCTAACGGTTATTGATCATACTGGCAAGCTTCGTGAATATAAAGACGAGCGTGATTTAATTAAAGATTTCTGCGATTATCGCATGAGTGTTCTATCACAAAGAATTGAAAGACGTAAAGAAGAAGCTAATGAGACTGCTCGTTGGCTGAAGTGCAAGATGGATTTCATTCTAGCAGTTCTTAACGATAGGATCTTATTTAAACAGCAAACTAAAAAGCAAGTAATTGCCCAAATGTATGCAGCTGAAGTTCCTATCCAAGGTGACGATGCAGAACGCCTATTG
>Ga0233432_10003770_pt1 | contig 13591 bp, 10 predicted proteins | sample SI_122_August201_6_FD_179870 | JGI IMG/M metagenome (GOLD analysis project Ga0233432, IMG submission 179870) | Seawater microbial communities from Saanich Inlet, British Columbia, Canada - SI_122_August2016_10_MG | ecosystem: Environmental > Aquatic > Marine > Inlet | place: Canada: British...
AGAGTTACCTCTCAAGCCAATGACTCTGATGGACAGGATGAACAAGAGGATAGCTAGCAGGGATGCATACAGTGCGGTAATCATTAGTCGTACTCCGTGAATTTGGTGCGCAGAGTACTACGAGGGGCTATTTACGCTCCTATTTTTGAACCCAAGCAGTGTGGCTATAAGTACGCGGAGATAGACCATGATGAAGCCCTCTGAGCCTTGAACTTCAGACTACTCCACACGCCCCTACTGTTCAAACGCCCATGCTTTTTCAAACGCCCACCAAAGACCTCAACTGACCACCTATGCATAGCAACGCTATCGCTATGACGTTCTAGCTCAGCACCTAACTTGGCAGCCTAGTTGGACAGCGGTTGAATGAAGGGCTGCTGCTTCACCACTTCTCAAACTGACTGCCTCAATACATGCCAATTTTTTCGCAATCAAGAGGCAAAAAATATAACTTATTGGAAGAGTTTATGTATATTGGAAGCTGCCTGGCTCTTTAAATACAGGTGTTAGTCGAAAATAAAAATAGAATAAATTTGGAGATCGATGATAATGGCGACGTCAAAAGGAAACAAAAAAAAGGTACAGCAAAACCGTAGGGCAATATTTGAAGTTGAAGCTGCGGTGACATCCAACAGGGCTAAAGCTTATGCCGCAAGATCCAGCGTGGAAGAAAACAGAGCTGGAATTATCAACAACTATACTGCGGCCTTCATGGGCAATAGGCAGTTAGCTAACCAAAATACAGATGATGTCTTTCGAAACAGGAAAGCGATTCTCGCTAATCTAGATACGTCAACGGAAGCGGAGGAAAACTTCAAAGAGTCTATGACGAACGAAGCAAACTTAGACTTCTTAGAACACCGCTCCAAACTGAACGCTGCAGTGCTTGCGGTCAATGAAAAGATGGTCGCGGTTAACCAGATGCTGATCGAAGTCAACGACACGATTATGCAAGCTAACGAGGAAATAGTTCGATTTAATGCAAAGGAAATAGCGGCAAACAATAAACTCCTCGGTGGCAGTACAGCTATGAGTAAAGCCACGCCCGCAACCAACGCTGCACGAATTAAGAGAAATGCGGCCAGAGCAAAAACCATCAAGAGTAATGCTATCGCCAATTCAAAGAAGATGGACGCTATGGCGAGGGAAATGAAAAAGAACCGCGGTAAAATTGATAAAAACAAAGCGACAATAATGTCTAGGCGCGAGGGAATTTTGAAAAACGCAGCTGACATTTCACAAAATCAGGCCAAAGTCGCCAAGATGATCTCTTCCTGAGTACCAAAGCAGTGGGCGCCGTATTCATGGCGCCTGCTGTTGCACACCGGTAGATTGCCTTTGATCCTGTTACCACTGCTCTCTGCCAGTACGTCTACCTCCATCTGCGTCGTCAACTGATAGTTCCTTTCAGGACACTCTTTACCCCCGGCAGTAACAACCCACAACAGCGGTAACGGCAAAGCAAGGGCCAGCCTTTACGATTTGCAATACATGCGCTAGTTGTATCAACACAGCAGTACGATGTTTATTCCTAGCGTATCTAGGCACTGCCCGTCACAATCACAACGGCAGTTAGCTTGTTTCAAATCCAGCTTTTAAGTGTGCCAGCAGGATCATCTGTATCAACGACAGGCGTTTACCCTCCCCCGTGCCTTGAGATGCACCCCACCCCATAGGCTCAGCTAACTCAAAGGGAACCTGTTAAGGCCAACGTCGCAGTATCAAGCGAACACCAAAACTACGTGTTAAATGTTGTACGATTGTTGTACTAAAGAAATTAACGGGGGTGGCGAGAACATAAACCCTTGATTAAATTTATTTTTAATTCACTTATTAGCAGAAGAACTCTTCCTCCCGAAGGAAGTGCGCTACCAGGCTGCGCCACACACCGAGGCGCGCAGAGTAGCAAAAAGGGGAAATGGGGTGAAGAGAGCAGCACGCCGGGCTAATAAACACCCGACCATTTCGCAACACCTTGACTCAATAGACTGAACCCAGCCACCACAGCCATCAACAAGAAAATCAATAAAATCGGGCGAAACGGCCTACGATCGGTCGCATTGACCCCCCGCTCCAAAAAACCATCGACTCTCGCCTGGTCCGCATCAGAGAGTTGTTGTGGTTGGGCAGCCGGTGTGTTCTCGCTAGCCTGGTGCATCCGTCATCACTTGCCTGGGCTTTGGCGCCACTCTAAAGCTTAACGCTAGAGAGGCCAAGCTATTGTCAACTATGTTCAGCGCCTCGCTCGTCGATGATCAGGTTTAGTTCAACCATGATGTTCCCCCGGTTTTCAAAAAAAAGACAATATGAGGCTGGCGGAGAGAAATTAAACGATGCAAAGCGCACTGCATTGCTTCGGCCCACCGCGCGTCAAGTGATACGCAAACGCATATACGCAAGGGTGAGCCAATTGCTAACGGGCACTTCTAAATTGGTGCGATGGCTCAGTCCTCCATGTTGCCTGATTTGCAAGGAGGTGCATGGCGGTCAGCGGGCCATCTGCCTTCTATGCGAAATGAAGCTCCCCCAAAACACCCTTTCCTGCCGCCAGTGTGGCTTACCGCTGAGCACCAAGATCCGCAGGCCCTCAACACAAGGACCCCCCTCAGAGCGATGCATCGCCTGTTATCGCCACCCACCTCACTTTAGCCAAACACTGGCGCCGTTCCTCATGCAGACAGGGATGCGGGAACTGATTCAGCTCTGGAAATTTCGAGGCCAATCGCAACTAACACCCTTGCTTGCCGCGCTCTTTGAGTCAGCAGCCCCATTCGAGTACACACGATCACTACCGGAATCGGCGGTCTTAGTACCCGTGCCTACACAATGGCGCCGGCAAATTCGTCGCGGGTTTGACCACACCTGGTTATTGGCCGAGGCACTACGATGGCAATTACCGGACAAATACGAGGTAAAACCCTGGATGCAAAACACCCGCTACCAGACCCCTCAACATCAACTCAATCGCAGGACACGAATACAGAGGGGGGCAGATCGGTTTGTGGTACACCGCGGTGTAGCGGGTCGACATATCATTTTGATCGATGATGTGATGACGACTGGCTCCACTGTTCGGTCGGCAGCCGCCGCCTGCGCCAAGGGTGGAGCCGAATCTATTTCAGTTTGGTGTCTGGCCAGAACTCCTCCAGAAGACAAAACGACAGACGCGTTAAGATAGCGCTCTTTACTCACGGGCGGTCATATGACACACCCTTTCGAAAACCTAACTCCAGATCGTGTGGTGAGCTGCGTAGAAGCGATTGGTCTGCACAGTGATCTCAGACTGCTTGCGCTCAACAGCTATGAAAACCGGGTTTATCAAGTGGGCCTGGATGACGCCGATCCGATTATTGTGAAGTTTTATCGGCCAGGTCGCTGGACGCTCGCGCAAATTCAGGAAGAGCACACGTTTGCCCTAGAACTCGCATCGAGCGAGTTATCCGTCGTCGCGCCCATGACAATCGGCAAGGATACCCTTCATGAGGCTGATGGCTTTCTGATCGCCGCCTTCCCCCGCCGCGGTGGGCACGCACCGGAGCTTGATAATTTTGACCACTTATTGGGCCTCGGGCGGACGTTGGGCAGGCTCCATCGCGTCGGCCAAGCGGCGCCATTTACAAGTCGTATTTACTATACTCTCGAGCGCTGGCTCATCGAGCCCATAGACTATCTTGCTCGGAACTGGATACCGGAGGAACTGCGCCCAGCCTGGGATAGCCTGGGCAAAGATCTCATCGATAGGGCGACACGACTGATGTCTGACTATGACCCCACAAAAGGCATCCGGCTTCATGGGGACTGTCACGTGGGCAATATTCTTTGGCGAGATGACACGCCTCACTTTGTTGATCTGGATGACTGCGTCACCGGACCCGCCATTCAGGACCTGTGGATGTTTTTATCCGGGGATCGTCACCAAATGGAGCAGCAGCTGTCCGAACTCATTACTAGCTACGAAGATTTTAACGATTTCGACTCCCGGGAAATCAAGTGGATTGAGGCGCTGCGCACGGCACGCATGGTCTATTACAGCGCTTGGTTGGCGCGGCGCTGGGATGACCCGGCATTTCCAGCAGCGTTTCCCTGGTTTGGGCAGGCGAGATATTGGTCAGATCAGATTTTGGCGTTGCGTGAGCAACTGGCCTTAATGGAGGAGCCACCGTTGCGGCTTTTATAAGCTATCCACCTCGACGAGCCCCAGGGAATAACAGGGTCCACAACCAAAACCAGAACCGATTTTTGGACAGCACATAGTGATCCAGCTCCCGAAATTGCGCCGCTGTTTTATCTGGGTCGGCATAGAGATCTGCTCGAGTGTATCGAGGTTCAGCTGGGTCCAATTTCTTGACTACGCAAGCGGGGTTGCCCGCAACCACCGAGTTGGCGGGGACATCATGGGTAACCACTGCTCGAGCGGCCACAACGCTATTATCACCAATGGTGACGCCTTTCAGTATCGTTGCGTGATCCCCCACCCAGACGTTATGGCCCAGATACACCGGGGTAGGATCTTGTGCGCGATTGATCCTGTCATACAAGCCATGCCAGTCTGAGTCTGTGATATAGGCGCCATTTGCCAACATGCAGCCATCGCCCAACACGATCTCATCACTGGCACTGATGCGCGATCCGGGGCTCATCAAGCACGCCGCCCCCAACGTAATGCTTCCTTGTCCTGCGTCTCGGCCCCATACGCCGATCTGTACCCGCTGGCTGGTGGTGTTGATTGCGGTAAAAGAGTGACCTATCGAAATATTAGGTCCGGAAATATCGATGTACCAAGGCGACATAATGGTCGCATGCCGACCCAAATGAGCGCAGCGTGGCCGAATGAACCAATGGATCCAGGCATCGCGAAACTGCAGGTAGGCCCGCTTCACCCAAAATGGACGGAGATCTTCTCTCATAAAAATACTGTCTTCGTTCGACCCTCTCTCGTCGGGGTATGATGGCAAGGTGACCATGACTGCGCAAACAACCCCTAAAAAAATCCTGCCAAACGTGATCGTCACAGATCAACTTGGCCCTCATCCTGATCTATTGTCGGTGGTACAACGTCACCGTAAGCATCTCTGGCGCAAACCTTGCCCGGAACATACCCGTGACGCGTTCCGCATACTCCAACAAACGCTCGAAAATGAGCCCCGCCCATTGGTACTTGATTCTTTTTGTGGCACGGGGATGAGTACCGCCTTGCTTGCGGACCGCTACCCTAACAGCTGGGTGGTGGGAATCGATCAGTCTGCCCACCGTCTGGCTAAGCACCAAGGCACGCAACGCGACAATTACCTCTTGCTCCGCGCCGAGGCTGAATCTTTCTGGGCCTGCCTTGCTGAAGCCAAGGTCAGACTGCAATCACACTGGATGCTGTACCCCAACCCGTGGCCAAAGGCGTCCCAACTCAAACGCCGCGTTCACGGGCATGGCGCCTTTCCCTTGCTATCGAAACTGGGTGGATCGCTTGAGATGCGGACCAATTGGAACATCTTCGCAACAGAGTTTGCTCAAGCAGCGGCAGTAATCGGCCTCTTGGGTACATGCGAAGCCTATACCTCAGCATCGCCTCTGACGCTCTTTGAAAAAAAATATCAGCAGCGTGGTCACGAGCTGTGGCGTTTTCACGGAGAATTCTACCGCTAGCGGAATATGGAGGCCTGAGATACCCTGCGCGACCAATAAAGTGATATCCCACTCGGTAAAAGGGATCAACCATGACAGCAACACAGCGTGAAGGCATTGAACAGATGCATAATGGCGATCCCATCTGGGAACGGATCCGCAATGAAACGCGTGAAGCTGCCAAAGCCGAGCCGGTTTTAGCGAGCTTTCTGCACGCGACTATTCTTAATCATGATGAGCTGGAGTGTGCGCTGAGCTTTCATCTGGCGAACTTGCTGGATAGCCCCTCCGCACCTGCCATGATGCTCCGCGAAGTGATTCTTGAGGCACTGCAGGATGAAGACGGTATCCGATGTGCGATAAGAGACGATCTCAACGCCATTCTCGACCGCGACTCTGCCTGCCACAACCTCTATATCCCCTTTCTCTATCTCAAAGGTTTCCAGGCGCTGCAGATTCACCGTGTGGGGCACTGGTTATGGGAGCATGAGCGGCAGCCGCTGGCACACTTTTTACAAAGTCAGATGGCCAGACAGTTCGCGATCGACATTCACCCTGCAGCACGCTTTGGACGCGGCATTATGCTCGACCACGCGACCGGCCTAGTGGTGGGCGAAACCGCCGTGGTCGGTAATCGGGTATCAATCCTGCAATCAGTGACCCTGGGTGGCACCGGAAAAGAGGACGGGGATCGGCACCCAAAAATTGCAGACGGTGTGCTGATCAGTGCGGGCGCAAAGATACTGGGCAACATTCACGTCGGCGAGGGTGCCAAAGTGGGCGCTGGGTCGGTCGTTCTTCAGGACGTTCCCGCACACACCACGGTGGCGGGTGTGCCTGCTAGAGTGGTGGGAAAACCGACCTCCAGCTCACCGGCGCTGGATATGGACCACGCGATTCCCGAATCTCAGTGGTAGGCGGGAGATAACTCGGTCACCGCCTCGACCATAGCCGCAACATGCTCGGGATCAATCCCGGGCGTCACGCCGTGACCTAGGTTGAAAATATGACCAGTCCCCTCACCGTATGAGTCCAGAATCTGGGCCACCTCGGCGCGGATTCTGTCGGGCGAGGCATTGAGTAACGTTGGATCCATATTGCCCTGTAAGCTCACTCTGTGGCCCACTCTGGAACGCGCCAAACCAATATCGGTAGTCCAATCAAGTCCAACGGCATCAGCGCCACACTCAGCGATCGCCTCCAGCCACTGTCCGCCCCCCTTGGTAAATACGATTACCGGCACTCGGCAACCGTCGGCCTCTCTGGGCAGTTGCTCAATGATCTCGGTCATATAGCGCAGGGAAAACTCCCGGTATGCATCATGACTCAGCGATCCTCCCCAAGTGTCGAAAATCTGCAATGCCTGAGCGCCATGACGCACCTGTTCTGAGAGATAAACCGCAACAGATTGCGCCAGTTTTGATAGCAATTGGTGCATGATTTTTGGCTCGTTAAAGGCCAATGACTTGACCTTGGCAAAGTCTTTGCTAGAACCGCCCTCCACCATGTAGGTCGCCAGCGTCCAGGGACTGCCGGCAAATCCGATTAGGGGCACGCTGCCTTTAAGTTCTCTGCGAATCAAGGCCACTGCGTCCATGACATACCCCAGCTCATTGGCTGCTCGCTCGGGTTCAAGCGCCGCAATTTCTGCAGCGGAGGATACCGGGCGCTCAAACCGAGGGCCCTCCCCCTCGGAAAAATAAAGTCCAAGGCCCAAAGCGTCCGGTATCGTCAGGATATCGGAGAAGAGAATAGCCGCGTCCATGGCGTATCGCCTGAGTGGCTGCAGAGTGACCTCACAAGCGAGTTCTGGGTTCGTACACAGAGCCATAAAGCTTCCTGCTTCTGCCCGGGTAGCGCGATATTCGGGCAGATACCGTCCCGCTTGGCGCATCATCCAAACAGGCGTCCTATCGACGGGTTCCCGCAACAGTGCGCGCAGGAATCGGTCATTTTCCAAGCTGGTCATGCTTTCGACTCTCTCTTTTCTAGTCTTGTTATGGCTGTTTACAGTAGCCGGGGACCCCCGATAATCCAGCGCACCGCTCCACACATTAGGAGGCGCTGCTGACACTCATAGATCGAGGTAATCCAGAATGCCCTCAGCTGCTTGGCGCCCCTCCCAAATGGCCGTCACCACCAGATCTGACCCCCGAACCATATCACCTCCAGCGAAGATCTTGGGATTGGCTGTTTGAAACTTGAAAGTCTGCTCTTCAGGGGCGATCACGCCGTCCCAGTCGTTACAAGTCACTCCCGCATTGGCAAACCAGTCCGCCGGATCCGGCTGAAAACCAAAGGCCATAATGATCGCATCCGCCTCGATGACAACCTCGCTGCCCGGCACCGACTCCGGCCGTCGACGCCCGTCCTGACCTGGCTCACCTAAGCGGGTCTCTACGACTTTTATCCCTATGGCTTCACCGAAATAATCCATGACTTCAACAGGCTGACGATTGAATAAAAACTGCACGCCTTCTTCTTTTGCGTTTGCGACCTCGCGCCGCGAGCCAGGCATGTTTTCCTCGTCCCGTCGGTAAACACAGTAAACCCGATCTGCCTGTTGTCGAACCGCAGTTCGAACACAATCCATGGCGGTATCTCCCCCCCCAAGTACCACCACAGTTTTTTCTCGCAGATCGATGTACTCATCTGAGTCACGGGGGTAGTCCATTTTTTCATTGACGTTGGCAATGAGGTAATCGAGCGCTTTGTAAACGCCGGGCAAATCCTCGCCAGAGAACCCACCCTCCATTGCCTTGTAGGTACCCATGCCCAGAAACACGGCATCATAATCTGCCAGGAGCTGATCGATAGTGATGTCGCGACCGATCTCGGTATTGAGCTGAAACTCGATACCCATCCCCTCAAATACCTCGCGGCGGCGCTGCATAACCTGCTTTTCCAGTTTGAACTGGGGAATGCCAAAGGTTAGCAGCCCACCTATTTCCGGATATCGATCGAATACAACCGCCCTGACGCCATTGCGGGTGAGAATATCTGCACAGCCAAGGCCCGCGGGACCAGCACCGATAATCGCTACTTTTTTATCTGTGGGTACAACATCTGAAAGGTCAGGCCGCCAACCCATGGCCAGCGCTGTATCTGTGATGTATTTCTCAGAGTTGCCAATTGTCACCGCACCAAATCCTTCGTTCAGCGTGCAGGCGCCTTCGCACAAACGGTCTTGAGGACAAACGCGCCCGCAGACCTCGGGCAAGGTGTTGGTTTGATGGCTGAGTTCTGCCGCCTCAAAAAGGTTACCTTCGGCCAGAAGCTTCAGCCAGTTTGGGATAAAATTGTGTACTGGACACTTCCATTCGCAGTAGGGGTTGCCGCACTCAAGACAACGATGTGACTGCTCCACCGCCTGCGTCTGAGTGTAGGGGTCATAAATCTCTACGAAGGCTTCAGTTCTCGCCTCCATATTCTTTTTACCGGGGTCTCTGCGATCAACGTCGAGAAACTGAAACGGATTGGCCAGTCGGGTGCTCATACTTAATTGCGCCTCAGTCGGTATCCCGCAGTCGCGAGAGAAGTTGGTTGATATCAGCGGCCTTGGGTTTTACCAGCCAAAATTTACCCACATAATCTTCGAAGTTCTCCAACAAGTGCGCGCCCCACACCGAGCTCGTCTCGGTGACGAACTCCCGGATATTATCTCGCAGGAAGTGTCGATGCGCTTCCATTGACTCCGCTGCCACACGATGGATCTCGACCAGCTCGCTGTTATAACGGTCAATAAATGCACGGTCCTCATCCAGCACAAACGCCAATCCTCCCGTCATGCCGGCGCCAAAATTCACGCCCGTAGGACCGAGTACCGTCACTAGTCCTCCCGTCATGTATTCGCAGCAATGATCACCAGCACCCTCTATCACTGCATGGGCGCCGGAGTTACGCACCGCAAAGCGCTCGCCAGCGACACCCGCAGCGAAGAGCCGGCCGCCTGTCGCACCATAAAGGCAGGTATTGCCAACGATACTGGTTATACGGCTTTCGAAACGACTGCCTTGAGGCGGAGATACCACAAGCTTGCCACCGGCCATACCTTTACCGACATAATCGTTGCAATCACCCTCGAGGTACATGTGTAAACCGCCCGCATTCCAGACCCCAAAACTTTGGCCCGCGGTACCCGTGAGTTTCACAATAACCGGGTTGGTCTCCATCCCGTTGTTACCATAGCGCCTTGCGATTTCTCCCGATAAACGGGCGCCAACCGAGCGGTCGCAGTTAGTCACTACATAAGAGAATGTGCCGCCACTCGCAGATTCAATCGCGGGCAATATGTCTGCGACCATCTGATTAGCCTTATCAGCTGTGTCAAATGGATCATTACTGCTGACCTGACAAAACTGGGGCTGATCCGCAGCGTCTTCATCAATCCAGAGAATGGGATCCAGATCGAGGCTTTGCTGCTTGGCGGTTTCCCCAGGTAGCCGTTCCAGCAAATCGACCCGTCCAATCAAATCCTCAAGCTTGGCGACACCTAGTTTGGCAAGCCACTCCCGCGTCTCGTTGGCCACGAAAGTGAAGAAATTAACGACACGTTCGACGTCACCCACAAAATGTGTCTGACGCAAAGTTGCGTTTTGTGTCGCCACACCGGTCGCACAATTATTGAGATGACAAATACGTAGATACTTGCAGCCCATCGCCACCATCGGCGCAGTACCGAAACCAAAACTTTCTGCACCCAAAATCGCCGCCTTCACCACATCGAGGCCGGTCTTCATTCCACCATCTGCCTGGAGTCTTACTTTGCCTCTGAGACGATTACCCCGCAGGGTTTGCTGAACTTCGGCAATCCCCAGCTCCCAGGGGGAGCCTGCGTGACGAATCGATGTCAGTGGGCTAGCGGCCGTACCGCCGTCATATCCGGAAATGGTAATGAGATCGGCGTAAGCCTTGGTCACGCCTGCCGCTATCGTGCCAACGCCGGGCTCGGAAACCAGCTTTACCGATACCAGAGCATCAGGGTTTACCTGCTTGAGGTCGAAAATCAGCTGCGCCAAATCCTCGATAGAGTAAATATCGTGATGCGGCGGCGGAGAAATCAGCGTGACACCTGGCACCGAATACCTGAGTCGCGCGATCAGGTCGTTAACCTTGCCGCCAGGCAACTGCCCGCCCTCTCCGGGTTTGGCACCTTGCGCCACTTTAATCTGCAAGACTTCAGCATTAACCAAGTAGTGTGGGGTGACGCCAAAGCGACCAGACGCGATCTGCTTGATCTTGGAGACACGATTGGTGCCATACCGGTCAGGGTCCTCACCGCCCTCACCACTGTTGGAGCGGGCGCCAATCTGGTTCATACCCATAGCTAACGCCTCATGGGCCTCAGGCGACAGCGCTCCCAGTGACATCCCCGCAGAATCGAAACGACGTAAAATGTCTTCTACCGGTTCCACCTGATCAAGCGGTAATGGTGCGTCAGAAAGCTTCAATGCCAGCAGGTCACGCAGCGCGGCAACGGGTCGCTCGTTACAATACGACGCGTAGCGCAGGTAGTCGCCATAATCGCCGCTGGTCACAGCCGCCTGAAGACTCATCACCACATCGGGGTTATACGCGTGGTACTCGCCCCCGTGCACATACTTCAACAGCCCACCCTGATCGATGGTTTTGCGACGCGATCGCGCCCGGCTCGCGACTTGCCACTGATCTTTCTCCAACTGATCGAGAGATAATCCACCGACGCGCGAAGTCACGCCCGTAAAGGCCACGCTGACAAGTTCGGTATCGAGGCCCACTGCCTCGAATAATTGCGCCCCTCGATAGGAGTTCACTGCAGAGATGCCCATTTTGGACATAATCTTCAAAAGACCTTTGTTAATACCTTTGCGGAAATTCTTCTGACAAAGATGGGGATCGCCCAGCAACTCGCCACGATTAAACAGGTCCTCAATCACGCTATAGGCGAGGTAGGGGTAGACAGCCGTCGCACCGAAACCCAGCAGACAGGCAACATGATGCGAGTCTCTCGCGCTACCTGACTCAACGATCAAGTTGCACTCGGCTCTCAAACCACTGCGTATCAGATGATGGTGTACGGCGCCTGTCGCCAAAAGACTGTGCAGAGGCACGCGGGCCGCGCCGATCCCTCGGTCAGAGAGGATAATAGTGTTGCCGCCCTCACGAATTGCCGCTTCGACGCTGCTGCAAACCGCCTCCAATGCTTGACGCAAATTGCGCTCAGAAGGGTCATAGGTCACGTCGATGACGACGCTTCGAAAACCCTCTTCATCCAGCGCCAGAATCGTTTGAAACTTGGCTTGAGATAGCACCGGTGAGGTCAGACTAATACGCCGCGCGTGCTCCTCAGACTCCATAAAAATGTTGCGCTCTGGGCCCAAGTCCACCTCTAACGACATCACAATCGATTCGCGCAGCGGATCAATCGGGGGGTTGGTCACCTGAGCAAATTTTTGGCGGAAGTAATCATAGAGTGAGCGCTCTTGGCGCGAAAGCACCGCCATCGGTGTGTCGTCACCCATCGACCCCACGGCCTCATTGCCCGACTCAGCCAGAGGTCGAAGCACCTGATCCCGCTCCTCAAAACTGACCTGAAACATTTTTTGATAAACATCGAGTTCGGCACCCGATATAGCCGCTACCGACTCACCGACAAAACTGCCCTCGATCAAGCGGGCATTACGGCGAAGCCACTGTTTGTAAGGCTGACGACTTTTGAGTAATTCGTCGATATCCCGAGTATGCAAAACTTTGCCCTCAAGTGTATCGACCACCAATATCTGTCCAGGACCCACCCGGCCTTTAGCAATCACGTCCTCTGGCTGATATCCGTGTGTACCAATTTCCGAAGCCAGAGTGATAAAACCATCATCAGTGGTGACCCATCGCGCCGGCCTCAAACCATTGCGATCCAGTAGGCAACAGGCATATCGCCCATCAGTGAGCACGATACCTGCGGGCCCGTCCCAAGGCTCCATGTGCATCGCGTTGTACTGGTAGAAAGCCTTGAGGTCAGGGTCGATGCCTTCGATATTTTGCCACGCTGGCGGGATAAGCATGCGTAATGCACGAGGCAACTCGACACCACCGGTAGTGAGAAGCTCCAACATATTATCGAGACTGGAGGAATCCGAGCCCTCGGTATTGATCAGGGGCACTAAATCTTGCAAGCCGGGTAAAAGCGGCGAATCCAACTTGGAGGTCCTCGCCCGGGACCAGCTCCGATTACCCTCAATAGTGTTGATTTCACCGTTATGCGCCAACATTCGAAAGGGTTGTGCGAGCGGCCAGCGGGGTAAGGTGTTGGTAGAAAAACGCTGATGAAAGACACAGATTGCGGCCGTGAGTGCCTGGTTATGGAGATCCGGGTAAAAGCGCGCCAAATCCGCCGGCATCACCAGCCCCTTATAAGAGATCACCCGGTCGGAAAGGCTACATATATAGAAATCGGGGTCCGCTTGGAGCGCCATTTCAGTTCTGCGGCGCGCGATAAAAAGTTTACCCAGGCAATGATCGTGGTCAACGCCATCCGCATTAACGAAAACCTGCTCTATGCGTGGCAATTGATCCAGCGCAATTTCGCCACAAACACTGGTATCAATCGGAACTTCACGCCAGCCATAGACGGCAAGACCCTCTGATTTCAGCGCCGCCTCCATCGTCTTGCGGGCCATCTGCTGGCGCTCGCCATCCTGGCTAAGAAAGACCATGCCCACGGCATAGTGCTCGCCGAGTTCGGCACCGAAAGTCGCTAACGCCTCGCTGCGCATGAAGGCATCGGGCATTTGCATCAGCAAACCACATCCGTCTCCGGTCCGACCATCCGCTGCAATGCCGCCGCGATGGGTCATACACGTCAGAGATTCAATGGCGGTTTGCAACAGGCGATGACTGGCCTCGCCCTGCACATGGGCAATCAGACCAAATCCACAGTTGTCCCGAAACTCTTCGGGGCGGTAAAGACCGCGCGAGACTGCCGCCTGCTCTGGTGCGG
>Ga0233432_10003773_pt1 | contig 13582 bp, 18 predicted proteins | sample SI_122_August201_6_FD_179870 | JGI IMG/M metagenome (GOLD analysis project Ga0233432, IMG submission 179870) | Seawater microbial communities from Saanich Inlet, British Columbia, Canada - SI_122_August2016_10_MG | ecosystem: Environmental > Aquatic > Marine > Inlet | place: Canada: British...
GTTAGCGACGCGAGTGCATGTGAGCCAACGTCGTAGATGTCAACAAAGCTACCAGCGTGGTATAAAACAATCCGAGCAATGCATACGACACGATGTACAAACCAGTAACACAAGGGTTGTTTCAATCAACGCAAAGTGCAGACACCGTGACCACAAGCTCAATTGGCGGGCCTGTGTCAAAGGTTGGCGTGCCTCAACACGCCCAAGACCTTGTCAGTTACGAGTACCAGCTGGTACTGCACAGCATCAAACAAGACCTGGGGGCTGTGCTGCAGCGGCAAGCTAACACAAGTGTAAACGTCGACTGGGAGCTGCTGATGGACCCGAGGGCTCCGGAGGAGCCCAAGCACATACTACAAGGCCTCGTGTACGTGGCCAAGATCAAGGACGTGGCCAACACACGCGGCGGCGCGCAGGTCAGCCAGCACCGTCGCGTGCTGGCACAGCAGACGTACAACATGCTGGTACAGGAGCTCGGCGACGTGCTCCAAGGACAGGCGGTGCAGCGCAGGCTCCGTGATCTCAGCGCTGGCACTAACCCTGACCTTGAGGGCAACAGACCGCGCAATCAGACAGTGCAGTCGAACTTCGGGTTGCCTGTCGCCAAGCCGTCAAATTGGAATACTAACAACGAAACATTTGAGACAAGTTCAATAGGTGAGTCAAGTTCAACAGGATCCGCAATGCACGATGATGACACAAATGTATCTGTCAAGAGTTCATCAACAATACATTCTATTGAGCATGAAATGCTAAAAATTATTGATATTAGAAAGGATGATAAAGAAGTAGACGCAGACATAACGGAAATTCTTGAAGCCCGGAAGAACGATGTAAATAAAACAAACGAAACATTGCAAATCCTTCAAGAACAGCTTGGAAAACCCAACAACTTGTCATTGAAAAAAGACATCAAGTATGCGGTGGAGAACCTACGCGTCATTCAGAGCCAAAGAACAGAACAGTTACTTCGATATGATACAAGTGTAGAGACATATAAGAAGTGGGTAAATTTCTTAAAACAAGACCTAGAGGAGTTATATCATGGCATAGGTCGCGTCACGTCTTCGGACGATACACGTATAGGAGATTTCGATGCTAAGATTCAGGAAACGAATGATTTTTACAAAGGCATAATCAAACAAACAAAGACTGATCTTGACAACCTTAAAAGATCGGAAGAAGACGAAAACGAACGCATACAAGCGCTCTTATTACAATCCAGTGTGGACAAAGATTGACAAACAGCTTCAATTTGATGTCCAAAATCACAAGTTGATTTTTAGGGCCTAACCAGTTTACCGTGACAGCCCAAACGTGTGCCCGACCTCACAAAACAAAATGCACACCAAGTGTTTGAATTCCTCGTCTACACACCCGCACAAATGCCGTTGCATGCGGTCTATATAAGACGATTTGACCGCGCACACGTGATGGTGCATGCAAGACTTTGCAATAACCTTTGTCACATGGGGACTTGTCGTCGTGTTTGACTTGCTCCTGCTTTTTGAAATGCAAGCACGCAACGCGTCGGAGAGCGTGCTGGTGCACAGCCGGGCGGCCGCGTGGCTTGTGAGCTTCTTGCTCGTGCTCACCATCATCGTGTTTTCGGTGTACACGTGGGGCGTTTCGAACATTTTTGTGTACGACATGCTGCTCACGGCCGTCGTCAGCGGCGATGTCTTTGCGTGGAACACGGCCATGAACCACCTGTGCACGATCCTTCTCTTCACCGGACTGCAGGCCCTGTGCGCGACGGTGCTCGGCACCTACATTGCGCTCGAGAGCGACGTGTACAAGCTCATGTGCAATTTCGGCATCTTGTCGGCGCAGGGCGACACGGCCATGCTCTGCTTTTTCAGCGCGGTGCTCGCCGTGTGCGCGGTGGCGACCTGCGCGGCCGCCATTCACCTGTCGCAGACCGGCATCGTGCGCCCGGACGTGCTTCCGTGGGACCTCGTGTACATCGGCCTGCAGATTGTCATGTTCATGCTGGCATGTGTGCTTCTCATGAGCCTGCGCGTGCAGAATCGGCGCACACCGGCGCACATGCCGTACAAACTCATCGACGTGCCGTACTGCTAGCGGGTGCGTCCATGCGCAATCGGTGTTGTCGTTGAAAAGTTCTGCACCGGCGCACACCGGCGCACATGCCGTACAAACTCATCGACGTGCCGTACTGATAGCGGGTGCGTCCATGCGCAATCGGTGTTGTCGTTCAGAAGCTCTGCAGCGGCGCGACGATGTCGCGCTCCTTGTCGGGGCCCCAGCGCTTGCGGGCGGCCTGCATGCCAAACTTGGAGTCCCCGCGCTGCAGCTGCCGCCTCTCCGCCAGCTTGTGCTCCTCGCTGGCAAAGCCGATCCGCCGCCACTCTGCGTTCGTCCAGTTAAAGTAGTGCGCCCAGTTTTCACCTGCATCGTTGTGTGTGTGCATGCGTGTCAGTGAGTCGATCGGAATACTTGAGGCACAGTGACATGATATGCGAGCAATCTACGCGGTACCATAGTTGTTCCCGTCGTTATCGACAATGCGCGCTGCCGATACGCCAAAGCTGATGAACACGTCGATCGACAGGTCGTGCAGGCGGATCATGTCCTGGATGCTCAAGCCCACGTCGAACCAGTCGAGGCCCGCAAAGCGGTGGCGCAGCACCTTGTGCTGCAGCGCGCGGTGCACGGCCTCCAGCGCCGCTTTCGTTGCGTTGCTAAAGTTAAAGTTGGTCATGCCCGGCGGGGTTGCCCATGCGTAGATCACCTGCACGCCGTTGCAGCGTCAGACTGGTGCACGTGTGGCGCTGGTACATTGCGTGGTGCTGTCGTACCTGCTGCATGTTCATACCTGCCTCGTGCATTTCCGACACTGTAATCATGTGCTCGTTGACGAGGTCCAGCGTCAACGTGCTGGACGCCACGCACAAGTCACGATCCCGCCGCTCCATGCGCTTCGCCATCTCGTGGTTGCGTGGCGCATAGATGACCATTTTCGCGTGCGCCATGCTTGCTGTTGGGTGTTGAAATCTTTTATATTAGACGTCAATTTAGACCGAAAATAGCACACTTTACGTTTACCAAATACTTTGCTGGCGCGCCGCACAAGCTCCGTCGTATGCCCACGCCCCGGCCCCTCGGAGCCCACACGCTCGTTGTCCTCGGCGCGTTGTCGTGCACTTTTTTGCATCGCCACTGCCGATGGAACAGGCAAAAAGGCTAGGTATTGCACGTCCATTTGAACCGCAAATAGATCTCTGGCGTGTATAAACACGCACAACACCGTGCTTTTATTCAAAACGACACCACTGCACACTCACCACGCACGCCTGATGCCCGCAACCAGCCCTGTGACAGTCGTTGTTCTCGGTGCCTTGTCGTGCCTGTTTTTGACGACCGACGGCGTCGCTCTGCTCGCCTTGCTCGCCCGCACGTACGACGAGTGCCAAGGCACACTCTCTGCTCCGATGCAGCTCTGCGCGCCTCTGGCGCTTGCCTATGGCCTGTCCAGGCTGTCCCGCGGTTGAAGCGAGGCATGCTTGCGTGTCTTTTGGCGCGCTAGCGCTTGCCTACTTCTTCTCCGAAAAGATTGCGGGGTTGCAGCGTAGGCGTGTCTGTGTGCCGGGTTTTAACAATGTACGCTTCCACCATGGTTTTTTTGACTCTCTTCAAGTACTGTTCGTGCATGTGCACGCGGCTTTCGAGGACCTCTCCCAGCGTCGTCATGTGCTTGCCTTTGAATTCTTTCTGCATCTGTGCCGTCGTATACGCTGTGCCGTTCTCTGCGCGCTCCTGGGCCATCGTAGTGATGATGTCTGCCTGCTCCTTCATGTCGTCCCAATCGTCGACCAGGCGGGGGACGCCAAAGATACTCGGCACCCTCGCATCGCAGTCTGCCTCTTTCAGCGCCGCTCGTATCTCGTCCAAGACCGCCAACCGCTCTTCCAGCACCTCGAATCCGCCTCCCTCGTCGGAAGCCTCCGCACCCACGAGCTCTTTCATGGTGCCTGAAAAGTACTCCCGGTACACAATGTGCGGGATGCTCTTGCGGAGTTCCTGCGCCAGGTCCGTTTGCTTCCTATATGTCGCTTGTCTGGCTTGGAACCCGAAACGTGGCCCGTAGAAGCAGGCAGTGCCCAGAAACTGGTTTGCCCTGGGCATGTACAAGCACCGCATGCTCTCCTCCAACCTTTGGTCTCTGACCTTCCGCGCCGGGATTCTGCGCATGCCTCGGGCATGTCAGCTGTGCCTTCCACGTGTCTTGCAACAGCGTCTCACCTCTCTCTTAGTCCGCCGACCCATGGGATGATGACGCTTTCGTTTCCAATCACCGGCACCAGCTTGCAAGCTTGCAAGCCTGTGTAAACATTCCAAGTTGCGTTTGAACAAACGTCAGGTACAGAGCCGCGTACACGTGCATAAACTACCATTATAAGGTTTCGCGTATGACCTGCCCCTGTCTCCACGTCGCGCCCTTTCGGCTTGAGAATGGCATTGTTTGTCCTCGAAAATGCACCATCCATGTAGAGGCCGGCAAATAGCAAGGTGGGCATCCCAAGACACTCCCAGTGCTCCAAGAGGCCCTGGTGTTCAACTGTCTGTCGGCTGCCGGTTGGGTCCAAGCGCAAGACCCTGACCATCTGCATGCCTCCCACACACCGCGCTAAAGTTTTGCCGGGCGTGTCAAAATAAATACAAATGTTCTATTTCGGTTTTATTTCGATCTCTACTGACAATACCCACATCCGAGCTCGTCACATCGAGCCAACCCACACGCTGGGGAGCCGCTCGTGTGCGCACAGCGCGCGGTCAAAGGTATTCTTTGGTGCATCTTGCTGGCAGTGGAGGTCCCTGTAGACCTCCGCCCATTTCTCCGAACGCAGCAGCGACGCTTCCTTGACCGTGTTGGGCGCAAGCCCGAGGTCGTACATGCCGAGCCGTACCACGGATGGCTCGAGCACGCACGTCTTGGCGAGCAGAAACTGCGCAAGACGGTCGGTGTAGTCCTCCATGCGCCGCACCAAGTGTGCATTGTCATGAATATTTATGATTTCACGCTGGAATTCGCGTTTTTCGTACTCGAGAAAGCTGTAGCATCTGTAGTGGTACTCGTGTGCGATTTCATGCGCGAGCACCGAGAGACGCGCGTTGCGCGAGGAGATTTTGTCGTGCACGTGTATGTGTGTGAACAAGTCCCAGCGCTGTTTCTGCCACTGCCCGAGCACGTACTCCCGCCCGGGGTCCTGCATGTACTCGGGTTCACGCATGTCCATGTAGTCATACACGTGAAGATTTGGCACTCTTAGGCCACTCGAGCGCAGCAGCAGGCGCGTGATGTTGGTGTAGTTGTGCCTGTATGAGAGCGTGCGCTCCTTGGCAAAGTAAAAGCGCGGCTCGTACGCCTGCCATGGAAAAATGTACTGCAGCCTTTGTGCATGCTGCGCTGTCAGGTACAAGTCGTAGGCAAGCACGCATGCCAGAAAATAATACACGAGCTGGGTTTGCATGCCCGGTCTCATGTTGTGGTTGGTAAGTGTACTGTGTTCGCGCACAGTAAGCAACATTACGTTTTGCACCGGCTTGAGCGCTGTGGAAAGACGAGTGCCGTGCCCGCGATACGTACAAAAAGCTCTGGTAGTGGTGTTCATGACACGTCCATGCACGTTTGCACGACACAAGCACACGGTTCTTGGGAGAATGCTCCGAAATAAGACGAAAATAGATCATCATGATATCTTCTTGAATTTTAGAGGCGACGAAAAACACAGACCCCTAATGCTGGGTAGCACGTTTCTTCTAGCGCAGGCACACGCGCCAGATGCACCACAGCAAGAAACCTCGTACAAAGATGCAAGTGCCGCCCTTGCCAAACCCGCGCTCGCGCCTACATACGCACAACCGTCCTCGGGCGACAAGGCCATTGCAACACACGCGCCAGATGCACCACAGCAAGAAACCTCGTACAAAGATGCAAGTGCCGCCCTTGCCAAGCCGACGCCCGCGCCTACATACGCACAAACGACCCCGGGCGACAAGGCCATTGCAACACACCACCCACAAACGTCTACAAGCAAGCGCGCAAAATTCAAGCAGCAGGCGGAGCTTGACAAGGTGGCCAAAGAAGTGAATTTTTCGCATGCGGATTCTTCTGGCATATACAAGCAAGGCATAGTGCAGGAACCATTGCGACACTCTTGCGATTTGGGTGCGGAGCCAGAGGAGGTACAGCAGGTATTGGGCCTTTTGCTTGGCATAGGGCAGGTGGACGCACCAGGTGCACCACACCAAGCAGCCTTGTACAAAGATCCAAGCCCCGCCTATGCCAACTCCCACGCAACAGAAAAATCGCGAAGCGTTGCGGCGGGACAACCTTGTGCTCCCACGTGTCATGCTTGCGGATCTGTCGCAAAGGCAATGCCAGTACAAGAGGCAGTGCGCCTTCTGCAAAGAAAAAATGGTACGCCTGAGAGTGCACTGGAATGTAAGGACAGGTTGAAACACGGAATGCCTTTCATATCCAAAGATGGCAACCCACTACCTCCGCACGTGTCAGGTTGGCACAGGGACTACTTTTTGTACTTCAAACCCTCTGAGACATCGAAAGACACGCACTCAAAAAAGAGAGTGTGGGAAATGCAAGGGCTCCTGGAAAAAGAGACAGAAATGTTGCTCAACGCTCTACGTGACAGCGAAGAACCGACGAGTTGCATTTATGAGCTCAAATGCTTTTGTAACACCAAGAACAATTATTTGTGTGTAGTTCCGGATCGTGCATGCCTAGGGCTGCAACGTAGAGACATAAAGCGCACAAAGTTCCAGGACAGGAAAAAAGTGTCAGAAAGTTTTTGGTGGATGTTTGCAGCGATAGAATGGGAAGACCATCGGGTAGGTTCCAAACGCAAAAAAACAATATGAACAAGGTGCACATCGGATCGGCGCTTGTGCCGCTAATAAATTGTAAAAGAATGTAAAGTGCAAGCATGACGGGGGAGGGTAAGCTGGCGTTGGGGCTTTTTGATGGCTACGTTTGAAAATAAAATCTTGCATCGTGTGCTAGCGTATGACGACGGGCACCAGTGCGTTTGGTGCGCATCGTAGCGCGGATGCTCGCGCGCACAGGTGTAGCGGTACCCTGCCTTACGACATAAGCTGCGCAGACGCATGCACACGTCAGCACTCGGTGGTGATGACAAAGGGCATGCATGGCTATTTACATTGACATCGAAAAGACGCAAACAAGAACATGCTGCCCAAAACTGCGCACACAGACGCCGCCGGCGAAGATGACAACCGCATGACAGAGGCTGCGCTCGAAGACAACGACGCAGATTTCATCTGCGTGCTGGCAGAGGCTGCGCGTCATCGCGCGGCGCGGCGCATCCGGGCGCTCGGCATCGCACTGGCTGCGTACTGCCTCGCGCTGACGCTGCAACACGGGCGAGGCTTCCTTCGCTAGTGCCTTGTCACAGGCACCGCGAAATTGAAGCACAAGCACGCGCGTACACATGTCGGGTCTATGTTGCATGTTGCGTGTAAAATCGACCGAAATAGACTAGAGTTTATGCAGACAAAACACGCCCCAGCGACAGATAGGTGCCACTGGCATGATTTATGTTGTAGTATTTTATAAATGGAGCAAATTCGATCACAGTGGGTGTGTGTAAAACACTTGGTCAGCACCGACACGGATGTGCGACGCATTATTGATTTGCGGCGTGGTGTCTGTCATCCTTGGGCTCTTCGTGTTTGTGCGCAACTGGGAGCAAAACACATCGACACATGGTGTGTGGGAGGCGTGCTTCCTCTGGGGCAACCTCTGCCCCGCGTGCGACGCCTCGACTCCTTTGCACGAGTGTGTCACGTACGAGCACGTCATTGTCGCGCTGCTCAGCTCCGGCAGCGTTCTGCTCTGGCAGTACGCGACGTGCGTGTACATCAGCAGCGCGGAGGAGCGGCTCTATGGGCTGACAAACAGCTCGTATGTGGCGCTGGCTCCACCGGCAGCGTGAATGTTGCGTTTTTGGAGTGGTTCTGTGGTTCATGGCTTTGGCTCTTGTCCTACGCTTTGGAGCAAGAGCTTGGCGCACGCGAGCGACTTGTTCGGGTCGGTCGATTTCATCATCGTCACCATGACCACATTGGTCGTAATGAGCTTTGTAATCGCCGGCTCACGCGTGCCGAGGCAGTGCATCACGTGGTGCCGAATGCCCGCCTCGTCGATCTGCACCGACGCGTTGAACATCTCTTTCGAGTTCAGGAAGTTGGGCATCGCGCCCCACGCTTCGTGCATAACCTGCGTCAGCGACCCGTTCTTTGCGATTTTCACGCAAAACTCCGAGAAGAGCGCGCATGCGTCCAGTGGCAACTGTCGGCACACAGGGCACTTGTCAAAAATCGCCTCGTTTGGGAGCACACCCTCGACTTCCATGTTATGCGGCAACCGAACACGTGTCTACATCTTTATATACATTTTCCCATAAACTGCCTCAAGCTTGGCGTCTACCCGCGTTTGTCCTACACGCCAGCGTCGGCTTGCTGTGTAGCGATTTTCTAAATCGGGTAAATTTCGACCCACGGCCCACGCCGACTATCACAAACGCCTCAGCTCACGCGCGCGCGGCGCGGCGCCGCCAGTCTGGGTTCTGCACGACGACCTCGAGCTCGGCGCCTGCGGGCAGCGCGCGTGCCTGCGCGACGTCGGTGATTTCGCACTTGGCGCGGTCGAACGCCTGGTACACCAGCACGACCGCGCCGACGCCGTGCGCCCGCAGCGCGCGCTCGTGCGCCGGCAGCGCGTCGCGGATGAGCGTGCCGAGACACACCAGCCACGCGACAGTGTGCATGTGCATGCACTCCGCCGGCACCTCGGTAAACTCGACAAAGCCCTGCTCGCGCACCCATATTCCGCGGTGCCGCACCGGGAGCTCCATGCTGCGCACGCGCACGCACGCGCGGCACGTGCTGTGCCACACCGCGTAGTCTTGGTTGGCGACAAACTTTGGGCACAGCGCGCCGTGTTGCCACGCCAGGCGCGCCGCGTACTCAGCCGGCGTCTCGCGGACCAGCGCGTCCGCCAGCGCCGCCGGCGACATCTCGCGCGGCACGACGACTGCGGCGTGCTCGCTCGGCAGCATGCGTCGCACGTCGCTCGCCCCGCGGTACACCGGCACCGCGCCTGCGGCCAGCATGTACAACAGCTTTTCAGTCGCGTACCCTGGCGTCTCGGAGTTTTCAAAGCTGAACACGTAGCGGTGCTGCACCGCAAGCGCGTCCTTCTGCTTGTACTTGGACAGCGCGCCGAACGGGCTGCCGGTGTTGCGCAGACACATGCCGTAGTGGTGCACGAGTTTGCCGCGTGCCACGAGCGCGGCAGTCAATTCGCGTAGGTACTCCACCCGCCACGGCCTGCAGTTGGACACGAAGCTTGCGAGGAAGCCCGGTCTGGATAAATTTGGGGCGGGCGCGTGTGCATATGCAGCAAAGTCCTGGAAGGTGAAATACTGCATGTGCACATCCGCGTGCGAGTGCACGCTCATGCATAGTTTGCTTGCATGCCCCTTGACGCACGTGCCGTCGTTTTCCATCGAGGCGTGGACGTCGAGCGTCGCCGCGCACCCGTGCTTGAGCGCTGTCAGCTGACGCGGACACGGCGTCATGCAGAAGTCAGTGTCGTGCGCCAGCGTGCGCAGAAACGCACACGGCGTCGTGCGCACGGGTCGGTTGACCTCGGGCACGCACGCGCGCGGGCGCTCCCACAGCAAGCGCTCGCGCACCTGGCGCAGCACGCGTTCTTGGGTCGCATACGCAGCGTTTGGTGCTGTGCGTGTGGTAGCAGCTTGCGCGCTAGCAAACGCCGCGTGCGTTGAGTTTTGCGCTTGTGTACGGACTGGCGCAGTACGGACCACGTTCAAGACATTGCTCGGAACAAACGGACGCGCGGGATCTGCTGCCCCGCGCGTACTCGGCGGCATGTGTGTGAGATGCACGCCCAGATGCGCGTGGGCAAACAAGGCCAGTACACTGGGCACTACGACAACGAGGTTGCGCGCACGCCGCCTGGTGTGGTGCCTGCAGTGCATTCTTTGTGTGTTTGATGCAATGCCAGAGTTTATTTTTGTGTGTGTACAAGCACTTAATCTGCTATATATACAAGCTTTGTGTGCATGTGCAAATGAACGCACCACCCTATACTTATTGCCCGCCTGGTGTACTTGTGCTCAAGCACGAAGAACCATTGTTAAGCACTAGCAAGGACTTGTGCCGTGCGTGCGAGGCGGAGGATGTGCGGAGCAAGAACAACTTCTGCGATTCGTTCCGGGTGGACCATAACGGGCAACAAATGTTAGGCGTGATGCCTTTGCAATATATGGGACAACCGAAGTCAGAAAGTGTAGCTCAAGTCACTTGCTTTCAGAATATAACACCAGAGCAATATATGTCCTTTGCACTGCACAATGACACCACGACCCAGATATTGAACAAAGCAGCCCTGCGCGCCGTGCCCCTTGATGTTCTTAGCCAAAATCACACAGCTCCCTGTATGCCAACCCCTATAATGTTGCCTGCGCACAACCCAGGTGGTGCTGGTATTTTTGGTAGGATTTTCAATGCCACTCATCCAGATTCAGTTTTGTTTCAGGGCAGAAAATACTATCGAGCAGGGAGTTAACATCAGTATCCTTGACAACATGTACGTAGAAATAAAATACGCAAATCAAAACCCGATGTGCATGCATCAAACCCCCCGCGGCGAGAGCGGCGTGTCCTCGACCGCGTCGTCGCTCTTGTGCTCGTCCGAGTTGTCGTGCCCGGTCGTGAAGCAGGCGCTGTGCGCCTGCGTGTCGAGCGACTCGTCCAACTCCGAGTCCGAGCACGGCTCGGACCCCGTGCCGTGGCCGCTGCCCCACCCCGTGCGCACAGCCACGTCCTCGCAGCGGCAAAAGTACACGAGGCTCGCGACGTACGACGAGAACACGACGCCCGTGCCGATGAGCACCGCGCGCGTCTCGTCGCGCCACACGTCGACGTCGAGCAGGCGCGCGCTCTTGGCAAACGCCACCAGCAGCAGCGGCGCGGGCAGCAGCAGGAAGCTGCGCCGGCGCACGCAGAAGCACAGGCAGAACACCGCAGCCCACGTCGACGCGCCGGCCACGAGAAAGTACACGTTGCCGATCGCGTGCTGCGTCGCGATAAAGTCGAACACGGACTCGCGCGTCGCGGCCGACACGTAGCACAGCACGCCGAGCGCGATGCTTGTGAGCGGCATCTGGCTGGTTTCGAGCACGACCGGCAGGCGCATGGAGGCCGGGACAAAATCCAGGAGCACCGGCGCGCACAGGCACACCAGCCACCACACCCACGTCTTGCGCGGGTATGCGTGCTCGAACCACGTGAGGTACTGCGCGAGGTCCGCGCGCGCGACGGGCACGACGGCGTGCGTCGCGTTGGCGGGGAGCGCCGCGGTCGCGTTGTCGACCCACTGCCACGCGACGTTGGTGTTCTTGAGCATCGCGAGGTAGGCGACCGCAAACGCCAGCGTAAACGTCATGAGCCCGAGGCTGCACACGCCCGCAAAGAGCACGCGGCGCGCGACGGGGCGGCGCCACATGCGCCCGCGCAGGCCCTCGACGCGCACGGCGGCCAGAAACAGGCCGAACGCAAAGCACACGGTGCACGCCGGGTCGTACACCGGCACGCACAGGAACGCGCCGTACACGCCCGTCGGAAACAGGTACAGCGAGTACCACAGGTGCTCGCGCGTGACCCAGAGCCGGATCTCGCTGCGCTTGTGCTGGAAGTCGATCGTGTTCAGCACAAGCTCGGTCGGCGTGCACGTGCTGTGCAAGAAGGACATGGTGCGCTCGTTCGGCTTCTCGTCGACGCGCTCGTCCGGCACGGGGCGCTTGGCCCACGGCAGCGCGTGCGTGTCGCGGCCGCGCTTGCGCACGACGAGCGCGTACGCGTACTGCAGCGCGGTGACCCCAAAGTACGTGCACTGCGACACCAGCACGACCAGCGCTGTGCACGCCAGCATGCTGTACACGTTGTCGCTGCCTTCGTGCACGCCGGTCGAAAAGAGCGCCGTCCCGCCCAGGCTTACCGCGAACGCAAACAGGATGCCGGCATTGGTCGCGACGGGCGTCACGTCGCCCCGCCGCATCTTTTGCGTGTGGTGGCAACGAGTGTGTTTATACCATCACAAAGCGAGCTCCGGACATTTACGGCGGTACTCGACTGCCACGTCGCCCGCGGCATGTTTTGCGCGCGGTGGCGAAGACCGTAATCACAGCACCACAAAGCGTGCTCCGGACATGCACGGTGGTACTGGCCTACCGCGTTACTGCCAAGCGCGGAGAACACGGTGGATCCACCGCATGCACCTCCGCCGCTTTTTGTGCTTGCGTGGCTTGGACAGGCTTGGATACGTCGCCGGCAGGTCCGCGACGCGCACGCGCAGGCTCTGCGGCGGCGGAAACATGTGCTGCGTGGAAAAGTACGCGGCGCAGACCGCAGCGGACGAGCGGTCGGCAAACTCGATTCTCGCGCGCGTGCACGGGCTCCACGCGGCGGTCAGCGGCGGGGCCAGGACGAGCAGCACGCACAGCGCGCAGCGGAGCAGTCGGAGCATGCCGTCGAGGTGTTTTGCGCGTACTGCGACGCATATATGCCGTGCGAGTTTTTCAGTGCCGTTCCAGCAAGAGCAGCAGGCAGAGCCCATGCAAAAGCAGCAGTCGTCAAAAGACCATGTATGTGCAGAAACGGGCAGCAATGCAATTTCTGTCGTCTATCACCATGATTCTGACAACGCGTTGTGCGTGCACGTGCGTATCTGCCCGGTTTTCTGGGCGCCACGCCAGTAATATCCGGTAACACCCGGTAACATCCGGTAACATCCGGTAACATCCGGTAACATCCGGTAACATCCGGTAACATCCGGTAACATCCGGTAACATCCGGTAACATCCGGTAACATCCGGTAATATCTGGCGTTACACACACGCACACATACATACATCCGGCCGCACGCCGCGGCCTGGGCACATGCAAACAACCATAAATCGCGGGCGCCGACGGTGCGCGCGCGGGTTCGAGCCCTTCGTTTTTTTCGCACGGAACTGGATGCGCGCTTCGGGGTTTACAAAAAGAACATTTCCGCGCCCTCGGGGAATAACCCTGAAAGTACGTTTGTAGAGAATCATTGCCATATATATGCATACTAAAATACTAAATATTTCTGCGACGTTCTCTGCGACGTTCTCTGCGACGTTCTCTGCGACGTTCTCTGCGACGTTCTCTGCGACGTTCAAAGGAACGCCGCTGAAATGTTGGCACGGGAGTTACATGCGCTGTTACATGCTCAACGCGACCAGCTTTCTCCCAAAGACGCGTTGTTGAGAGAAATGGTCGAGGGCTTCCACAAAAACAACAAGGAAAACCTGCAACGGTTGAAAACTGATTTCGACAAAACCCAGGAAACGGGTCGTTACGCAATCGAGATGAAAGCTGGCTATAATGCGCAGAAGTACCCATGGTTGAGGACATTGGTTTGGCAATGCATGAAAAAGCATGGTGGCTTTGTTCCGCTGGATGGCGC
>Ga0233432_10003775_pt1 | contig 13576 bp, 32 predicted proteins | sample SI_122_August201_6_FD_179870 | JGI IMG/M metagenome (GOLD analysis project Ga0233432, IMG submission 179870) | Seawater microbial communities from Saanich Inlet, British Columbia, Canada - SI_122_August2016_10_MG | ecosystem: Environmental > Aquatic > Marine > Inlet | place: Canada: British...
TTGAGTAATATACCCTTTATTTGAATGTCCGAATTGGTAAATATCCCCGTCATTTGAGTGGTCAGATTGTTTGATGTCTCCTTTAGATTTGATGCCGCTTAATATTAAGGTACCCATGAAGTCTCCGAAATCTAAACAAGAGATGTCAATGTCGCCGTTTTCGGTTGTGAATTCTTTTTTTAATAACTCTACTAATTCTTTTCTTTTCATAACTCTTATTTTATATATTTGTTAACACATTGACGTTCCCGTCCCATTTACCCTGTAAATATACGAAAAGTAACTCGGGGGAACAAGCCCCCCGTGTCTTATTTTTAAATTGCTTCTAATTGTTTTAATGATTCTGAAAAATCCACTCCTGCAATTACATTACTAATAAATGCTTTATCAGCCCATGTTTTTGAATTTACTGCTTTATATTGATTTGAATCCATCAAGTTAGTATTATCAAATAAACTATTAATTGTACCAACCTCTAAATCTCTCATTATTGCTTCATCCATGAACTTAACTTTCTTACCAACTCTAGCAAAAACTGTAAGCCAATGGTTAGTCCCTTCTGGGTTAAATTCTACAGTAAGTAAAACACCTCTTTTATAAACATTTAATAGCTTACCTGGGTTTTCACAATACATTTCATTATCTTTTTCAAACCTCACTTCAACACATGATGGGTAACCTGCTTTACATTTAACAATGTGTCTAAAAGATCCTTTACGACCATCAATAAAATTTACTGTTCTAATGTTTGTAACATTAATTAAATTTACCATAACCTTTATTTTTTAAATTAACAATGGGAACGTTCCCGCCTCATTTACCTTGTAAATATACGAAAGGTAAATTGGGAAGACAAATGTTTGTCGGGTTTACTTTTTAAGAAGACTTTTGATGTGTTTACAACTCCCATCTTTAGATCTAGTAACACCTGGGCAAGAGCATGTAAATTTAACTGTACCATCAGGGTAGGCATATTTTTTTGTGGTATATGTAATATTACTACTAGAGGATTTAAATTTATGAGATGTTATTTTAACCTTGGGTTTTGGAGTAGGTTTTTTCCAAATAATATCTGATAATACGGTATTTGGGTGGACTTCTTTCCATATAGGCATAATATATTTTTTCCCATTGTGTACCCATAACATAGGTGGTATAAGAGGATGGTTATATTCATATGTAAATCTTTTTACATTTTGGATAGGTCCTAATTTTTTATTAGTTTTTAAAGAACCTTCAGAATATACAATTCTCTTCCTTAAATGGTTGTATTTGTTTAAATTATTAAATTCCCAGAGAGCCATATTATTTAGTTTTTTTGATTTTTTCAGGGAATACTTGAACTAAATTTCCATTCATTTTTAGTAAGATATTCCCATTGTGGTGAATACCAAATACCTTTTTAATTTTTCCTTCAAAATGAACTCTGTCACCTGTTTCAACCATAACCTTTATTTATGCCTAAATATACGAATCCTACTCTACATAACCAATTCTGCTTCGGGAATTGTTTTACAGATTAAAAAATAATTTTCTTTTTGTAAAACATGATCCCCACCTAAATAGTTAACCCAAAGCCCCAATACTTGTTGGTTAATACTTTCATTTTTGTTTTTGAAATAAGTTATTGGTATACTTCTAAGTATTTCGTATGCATTATCATCTTTATGTATTATGTTATAACTCATATTTTTTAGATTTTTTCGTTTTGGGTTAAGAAATAAATTGATCTACCTAAAGCACTAAAACAAAATGCCCCTGATATTCCTAGTTTAAAATGTTTAACTGATTCAGCTACTTCTAATAATCCATAATACCATATTCCTACTAATATAGCATCTCCCATCATCATAAAAATTATAGTAGATAAAGCAAATTCCTTGGGTAATTTTTTAGAAACTAACCATAGAATTATTGTAAATAGGGCTAATAACATAATAAAACTGAATCCTAATATAAAACTCATAACTTTTTTTAATTTAAATATTTTTTAATCTATCTGCAATCTGTTAATGTGTTACCCCACCAATAGGTTTGGACTGAGGTAAAAGGATAATCACACCCTGATGTCCAATATTCTTCTACAGTAACTCTGTAGGGTTGAAATCTTGTTATTGTTTCAACACAGTAGCAATTATTATCACCACATCCTGATATGGTAAGGGATAATATAATATAAAATATTATTTTTAAATATAAAGAATGTTTCATAGTGACCTTAATATATGTGTAGCCCAAGCTATTAGACCATTTAAGTTTAAAGCTACAAGATTCCATTGTTTTCTTGAACTAGTTTGTATAATTACTAATGAAAATCCTATTACATATAATACAGGATCTATTTTCCATTGTGCCGCTATTAAAAATCCACTCCCCATATACCCTATTCTAGAGGCTACTTTTTGATATGGGGTTAATTTTGATTTATAAGCTAATTTTCTAAGTACCCACTGTTTTAATCTAAATTCACATTTTAAACATGTTTTTTTATCTTCATGTTTAAATTTAGAAGTTTTTTTAGTCTTATTACATTTGTTACACTTTTTCATCTAACTAAATTCTAGTTTTATTTGTGTTAAATTACAACATATTTCATAACCACAATATCTATTATCAAGTTTCAAAACGCTATCAAAATTATACAATTCTACCTCCTTATCTTTTAACCACCCCACAATGGAGTTGGGTTCGTAATCAACCCCAATATTTTTTATTTTACCATCTAGATATGATGTTTTTATTTTTTCATTTAAGTTTTCAATAGGAATTGTAATTGTCATTTTTTTACTCAAGGGCGTTAGTTAATTTAATTTGATATAGGTGCTTTTATTGTCGGGTGATAACTATATCCTTCTATATCAAAATCCCATTCACCCTTTAAAATGTTTACGTTGGAAAATTTTATTGTAGGTAATTGAAATGAGCTTCTTAAGCTTTGTTCTTCTGCTTGTTCGATATGGTTTTTATATAAATGAGTATCACCTAAGTTCCCAATTAGTTCACCTGGTTTTAAATTTGTTTCTTCACATAGTAAAAGTAATAGAGTACCATACGATGCGATATTAAATGGTAACCCTAAGAAAGTATCTACTGAACGTTGATTCCACATTAAAGATAATTTTCCATTACTTACATAACATTGGAATCCATAATGGCAAGGGGGAAGAACTACATCATCTAACTCACCTACGTTCCAAGCTGATACCATTAATCTTCTGCTAGTTGGGTTTATTTTAATATTTCTTATAAGGTTAGCAATCTGGTCAACGTGAAAAGTTTCATCACGGTTCATAACTTGTTGGGAACTTTTCCAACATCTCCATTGCTTACCATAGATAGGACCCAACTCACCCCACTTAAAAGCAAACTCATCATCCGTTTTAATATATTCAATAAACTCTTTTTGTGTGATTGGTACGGGATTGATGTGACTGTTTTGGAAGTTTTTATATGCATCACCATCCCAAATATGACAATTATTATCAATTAAATATTTGATATTAGTATCTCCTTTTAGAAACCACTTCAATTCAGTCATCATAGTTTTAACTGCCATCTTCTTTGTGGTTAATAAAGGAAACCCTTCACTCATGTCATGTCTGATTTGTTTACCAAACACAGATATAGTACCTGTACCCGTTCTATCTCCTTTTTCAACTCCTGTGTTAAGTATATCTTTAAGAAGAGATTGATATTGTTTATCTAATTTATTCATTTTTCCAAAATATTTGAATTGAGATTAATATAAAACATAAAAATAAACTTACCCAAGTTTTAAGTGTAATACCTTCTTTAAAAAAGAAACTTACACCCAAGGCGTATATAATCATTCCTATAGTGAAACCTATGAACCTGGTAGGCCATAATAATCCTCCTACACCTTCAACTGTGTATTTTGTTCCCCATAAATAAAAAAAAGATAACACTACCCCAGATAAAGCTACTAGAAATTCATTCTTTTGAAAGGATTTCCACAGGAATTGACCATTTAGTTGAACAAAGGTTAGGGCATGAGCTATAAAGAACATCCCCATTCCTATAAGTAAACTATTTATTTTCATGTGTTCATTATTATTTGATATGCTTCTTCATATATTTGATCCAATGGTTTTTTTGGGTGCATTAACCTGATTTCCGCTACAGCAACGAGCAGATTATCTCTTTTCCCATGTTCTAGGGCATTATATACTAAATCTTCTATTTTACTCATAGATATACATTTAAATTAATCATTCCAACTATGGTTTCCCCAATTAAAGATAAGTGTAAGGGGGCCTAAGTATAATAAAATACTATAATACAATAAAGGTTCTTGCAGGCCATTGGGTTTAATATAATCAAAACCTAAAGTAAATCCTTCGTGTGGCCATTTTAAATTAATTAGAATTTCACTCCATCTGTCTTCTTCCATAAATTATGTTTTATATTTACCTCTTTTTTTATTAGATTTATTTTCTAATTTATTTTTTTCTTTAATAATTTGTCTGTAAATAGGACTTTCCATTTCACACCCACAATACTGTCTTTTGGCTCTCATGCTAAAAGTAAATTATTATTTTCTAGAAACATCCAAAACCTTTCTAACCAAAGTTCAACTCTGACACCTTCAATTTTATCTTTGGCATCTACTCCTTCACTGCGTTTACTAGCAATATAAGCAATACCCCTATCTGCACAGTCACGTGCTTCATTACTATCTCCTAACTTTATATTGCTTCGTGCTTGGTCAAAACAATAATGTAAGACTTGTCTTTCTACTTGCATATAATACTTAATAAGGTGTTAATATCTTCTCTTGATTGCCAACCGACAACCTCCCAATCTTCATCATTATTTCTTTTAATACCAACTTCAAATGAAAACACCTCTTCCACTTTAGAAACTGTTTTTCTATTCCCCTTTTTTGAATTACTGTAAAACCCTTCACCTGCAACTACTGATACGATTGTGTCAGGTTTAATATTAAGTACTGCTTGAATAGCATTCCCCCAGGGGTGGGTGTTGAATTCTAAATCATTAAATGTTTTCATAAGTTGAAATTTTAAATTAACAATCGGGAACGTTCCCGCCTCATTTACTCTGTAAATATACGAAAGATATTTAAGTTATCCAAATTTAATATCCTAATTTTTTTAGATGTTTTGCAAAAGCTTTCATTCTATCTTTTAATTCTTCTTTAGAATTTTTATTTAATTTAGAATCAGTTCTACCACTATATTCATTTTTTGCACTTGAGTGTCCTGGGTGTTTCATAATCTTCATTTTTAAAATTAACAATAGGGAATATTCCCTCCTCATTTACCTTGTAAATATACGAAAGGTACTTCAAGTAACCAAATCTAATCACCAAAAGCTTCCTCTAGTGTTGCGGGGTTGTTTCTTAGATATTCTGTTAGTTTCTGTTGGTCTTTCCAGTCACTTATAAATTCCTGTTCTGCTTTATTAATTTTTAATTTAGGTTGTTTTAACATCCAAGGTGTATTTTCTTTACACCAACGAATGTAGCCGGGGTCATATTGATGGATTTCGGATATTAATCTGCCTTTGTATTTGCCTCTTGGGAATCTCATATATTTTTTTATTACATTAATATACAAAATAAAGGCGTCATATTAATGACGTCAATATGACGTTAAAATGACATATGTATGATCGAACATTAAATACCATATTATGAAAAAACTAATAATTGGGGCAATGTTAATGGTAAGTAGTTTAACATTCGCTCATGAACTTACAAAAGAGCAACAAAAACAAGTTTATAATTATATTAAATTACAGCTTGATTTAGAACGAATTACAATTGAAGAAGCACAAAAGATGTGGGTTACACAGAATGTGTGTTGTGAAGAATAAAAAAGGGCGCTAATGCGCCCTATTTTTTTGCAAAAAACTTACTCTGGGACGCTGTTCTAATGGGTAGCGCAGTAAGTATTATTTTGTTTTTATTGATAATCTTGCATGAAGCGACCGAAGTGTTCTTGTAATGATTTATCAGCAATGTAGTTTTTAAAATCTTCAACATAGTCTTCAACATCATCAAATGAATCACCTGATTTTCTCAATGAATCCATATACATTTCGATTTCACTTTCGTTCCCATATTCTCCTAGAGCTGAAATGATGGATTTCATTGCACCTTCCTCAATGGTATTTTCATCTAATTCTGTTGCATCTTCTTTAACTCCATCAAAATCTCTCTGTTTTAAAGCTGCCATTACAGCATAGACAGCATCTTGTTCGTCATACCCGTATTTTTTAGCCATTGCTTTGATCAACTGATTAACTTTTTTAGATACTTCTGGGTTTAGATTCTCTTTTATAACTTCTTCCTCAATGGTATTTTCATTTACTTCAATCCCTGCTTTTTCTTGGGATGCTTCGATTGCTAAATCAACTGCTTCGTTTTCATCTATAGTCTCTTCACTATCTAATCCAAGTAAAGCTACAGCACTCTTTAAAGCAAAACTTTTACCACCTATACTAAATGGGTATTCTTTATCATCATTATCATAATCAGTTGGATCCTCACCAAATTTATAATCATAAACTGAGAATGATGTGTCCGGGTTGTAACTACCATCAGGGTGAACGTGGTATTCAAGGTGTGTTTTCCCATCAGGAGAATCATAAAATCTATTTACTGTAACTCCTTCTTGTTCTAAGTCCTCCATTGTCATTTCAAGACCCCTCGCTGATATATCTATGGTACCTATTCTTCCACCTTGGACTTCAGATAATAATTTAGTTAATTTGTATTTGCTCATTATTTTTTATTTTTTGGTTTTCTTCCTCTACGTTTTTTTCCTTTTGCTGCATCAACAACATCTTTGGATTGTTTAACAACTTCTTTAATTGAATCTTTTACATCTTGAAACTCTTCTTTTACAGATTGGATTTTTTCTTCAGTTTCTTCAATAAATTCTTTAATTTCCTCTACAGTATCTTCTATTACATCAGGGATAAAATCTCCATCTGTATCTTTGATTTTACCTTTTTTAATAAAGTAATAGGTAGTTGCTACTGCAATAGCAGATAGTCCAACAATTGCTAGAACGGGTTGTATCATTTTTTTTTTGTTTTTGTTATAAATATATAAAAATTAGGTTAAATTGTATTTCTTTTTGTATTTGGAGATAAATGATTTACCTACCCCCAATTCAACTATCTCAGCTTTTTCAGGTACGCCTGGGAGTTTTTTAGTGCTTATAATATAGTCAATGCTTTGGTTAAATACCTTAATTTTGGTTTTTGCATTGGAACGGTTTGATGTTTTAAACACCATTACTACAGGCATTTTCCCATATGCTCTTTGTTCTATTTTAGGACTTTTAAACCTATGACCCTTAGGGGGGGTATGTTCTACTTTATAGGCACCATTTTTACTAATTTTTTCATCAAAATAAAACTTTGACTGCCAACCTAATTCGGGTTTAGAAGGTATTTCTTTACAAAGTTGTATGTATTTTGTAACTTTTTCAATTTGTTCTGATGGTCTTCCTCTACTTTGTGACATATTTTTTTATGTATTTGTTAATACTTTGACGTTCCCGTCCCATTTACCCTGTAAATATACGAAAAAAAGTTTAGGAATCAAAATTTCTTTTATGTTTATTTTTTCATAAATAGAGTTGGCAATTATTACATTTTTGTCTTATTTAGTTCATAACTTCACTCTTGTTTGAATGTCCGTATTGGAAAATACGCCCTTCATTTGAGTGTTCGGATTGCTCGATATTCCCTTTATTTGAGTGGTCAGATTGGTCGATACTCCCTTTATTTGAGTGGCGGCATTGGTAAATATATCCTTTATTTGAATGTAGGGATTGTTCGATATAGCCTTTAGATTTGATACCGTTTAAAATTATACCGCCTTTAAAATCTCCGAAGTCTAACCCAGAGATATCAATGTTGCCTTCTTTGTTCGTGAATTCTTTTTTTAACAATTTTACTAATTCTTGTTTTTTCATAACTCTTATTTTATATATTTGTTAACACATTGACGTTCCCGCCTCATTTACCTTGTAAATATACGAAAAAAGGTTTAGGAATCAAAATTTCTTTTATGTTTATTTTTTCTAAGATATTTTTTTTTATTTTTATGAGGAGTAGGTACCTTTAAAGAATCATTCCATTCTTGTCTAGTCAATTCTACATGTTTTAATTTAGCACTCATAAGTTGTTTTTTTATCAATCTTTTTTGGTTGAAGGTCAAGAGATAAAGCCATACATAAATACTGTATTTTATCTGCTTCTATTAACGAAAGTAATGTTTCATCATCCATATTGTTAAAAAAATTTAATGAATCCACTTCCATATTTTATTTTTTATTTTAAATTTAAATAATACCCTCCAAATTGATCTAAATAAGATGTCATTTTAGTCCCAAACCCATCTTGAAAATCCTTTCCTCTCCTTAAAAATCTTTTTACTCTATTAGGACCTGCTAAGTGGGCTGCAGCTAACATCCCCGATTCAGTTATTAATATCCCCTTAATATATTTTCCTTCGTATCTATCTATAACTTTTTTTAATCTATTTTTATTATGTTTCAAAAGTAAAATCATGGCCGAATCCTGAAGTTTGGGGTTTGATATGAATTCATTTTTTGAGGTTTTGATTCCTAATCCTTTCAGTGTTTTGATACTAAATTGATATCTACCCATATAACCAAATCTATTTACAACATGATAACGATTACTTGATTCTTTTTGACCCACCACTTCTAAAAAAAGATTTAAATCTCTAATTTTAATTTTAGGAAGTTTTAAATTAGGTGACTCAATAGAATGTGTGGGGGATTTTTTTGTTTTTAAGGGTTTTACTAAAGTTTTGGTTTTAGTAGTAAAGGCCATTATTGTAAATAATACAATTAATCTTAATAACTTCATAGTATAAGTAATTTTAGTTTAAAATAAATCTAAGAACTTCCCTTTCACTTTTTTATCTTGTAATTTACGAAACTTATCATCATTAGCCAAGGTTTTTGACGCAAGTTTTTCCAAATGACGGGATTTCTGTTTATCGTAATCTTTTACTATTTTACTATGTTTTTTGTTTTTCATATTAAATGCGAGAAATATATTGATTTGTTTCTTCTTCATCTTCTAATCCTAATTCTCTTAGTCTTTGGAGATGGTAATCGTCTACTTCAAATTCAATTTTTTCACTTGTACCATTGTGTGCTTGAGCGGATTCTATCTGTTTCTCATCTTTCTCGGTGAATACATCACCTACAGTGAGAAAATAGTGGTTATAACACAATAACTCAATGTTTTCACTACTATAATTTGTTTTATTGTTATCTTTAAAATGTAACAATAAAGGCATTTTGTAATCAAGTACTCTTCTTTCTTTAAACCCACACATAGAGCATTCTTCTTTTAAATATCCTTCTTCTATTAACCTATACTTAATTTTTGCTGGGAGGAAATGTGAGGGTGATACTCTCCCTTCGATTATGTCTAGTAGTGCAGGGTCTTTTTTACCATTTTTTAGAAATTTAGGTATACCCTTACCACTTTGGTTTTTATGGTCGTCAAATAATTTATACATCTTGGCATATCTCTTATAATGTTGATAAGAAACGTGTAGATATCTTGCTGCAGCCATGTTTGACTTAGTCTTAGCTTGAGCAGCTACAATTTGAGATTTTGATAAGGGTTTGGCTCTAGGCATCTATTTATTTTTCATTTTCAATCCCAAAGGTAATTTCAGGATCATTATCGGGGTTAATGTGTTTTAAATATTCTTCTTCATTCATTATTACAGTTTCGGTCCACGTATGGTCGCCTTCACCTTTTTGAACAGAAATGCCTCGTTTTGTACCAACTAGATTGTTGTTTTCAGAACAAGATACGCAGAAACTATAACCGAATTTAGTTAATCTTAATTCAGGCATGGGTGCTCCACATTTTGAACAAGGGATCATTTTCATTTTCATATTTTAATTAGGGTATTTTGATATTCATTTATTTGTGTTATGTTTATAAATAGATTACCTAATTGGAATTCTCCTATTTCCCCACTATCTTTTAGTATTTCAGGTAATTGTTGTATAATTTGAAAATCTTGTTGTGAAAATTTACTACCATCTATCTTAACTATAATTTCATTTTCTAACACATTCCAGGGTGTAGTAAGTATTTTTTCTGATAGTTTAGTTTTTGTATTTTGTTGTTCTTTATCTAAATAATGGGAAGTTATTACTTGCATTTCATCATCTATTAAAATGGTTGAACACCATGGTTCTAAGGCTTCAAGTAAATTACTATTGCATTTTCTAACAACAAAACCAATATCATATTTAGGTGGTATAATTGGTTTCATTAGAGGATCATGTTTAATAAAATGACCCCATTTACGGATAAATTCACGTCCATTTTTGGTAGTAGTCTGTAACCATTCATTTGAATTTTGCCCTGCTGCACCCCCAGCATGTTTATTGAATCTACTACCTCTACTAGTAAAATGGTAAACTAAACCTTCCCATGTTTGTAATACTTTATAACCATTTAAAACAAAACGGTTAAATAAATCACTATCTTCTTTACTTTGAGGGGCAAATAATTCATCATGGCCTCCTATTGCTAAAAAATCTTCTTTATACATACACCAGGGTGCAAATATACCTTCAGTAACCAATTTACCATGTTTGGGTTGGTAGTCATTATCCACCCAGTTATTAAATTTATCCATATCAAAGTCTTCAACTTCAATACCAAAATCAACTAACATTTTTTCAGGACCATCTGGGTGTAGGGGTGGTTCGACTCGGGTTGCACTTACAACAGTTCCTTTCTTTAGATGTTTTAATATATGCTCATCTAAATTAGGGGCAGCTACCATGTCAGCATGAAATGCCATGATAATCTCGGTACGGGCCATTTCAATTCCTTTATCAAACATTCCTACAATACCAATTCTTTCTGGTCCTGGGTTTTGATGTACTATTAAGTCTTGGTCTTTTTGCCCTTCAATCCATTCTTGGGTACCATCTGTACTAGCATCGTTTAATACTAATATTTCATGTTTACCTTTTAAATTACGAATGGATTTGTATGCTAATTGTAGAAATTCTAAATTATTTCTACTAGGTATCACAAAGGTTATTTTTTTCATATTATTTATCTAATGTAATTATAGCTACCATTACCCAAGCATCTGATAGGTTTGTTGTTATATTTGATCCCCACTGATAAGGAACATCTGGGTAGTTAGTCTTGAGAGGTTCTTCTATAATACCAAATCCCCCTATATTACTATTGGGGTAATTTTTCCTTAAAACATCAACAAATTCTTGGGCACTATATTCATATAAATGTGTTCCTCCATTATAAACCCACTCTTCAGTTTTTCTTTTTGGGGTAGATATAATTATACGTTCAGATGTTACTTTTTTTAGCGATTGAAGATACTCATCTATCCTTTCAGGGGGGAGATGTTCAAATGTTTCAAGAGAAACACACACCTCAAATTCATCATCTTTAAAACTTTCTGTTAAATTAAATATATCGCAAACTTTAAATTGTGCCTTTGGGGATTTTAAAAGATTATTTGCATTCTCAATTGCTTTTTCATCTGTATCTATCCCAAATACACTATCTGCACCTAAAGATAGTAAAATTCCAGCCCCATACCCCTGCCCGGTAGCGGCGTCTAATACTTTTTTTCCTTTGGTCCACGTATTGGCAAAAACGTACCTATCGATGGAAGTAGAGGAAGCAGGGTATTGGAATCTGTCAAAATCTGCTATTGCGGTATTATCCGATGTTTTAATTTTTAAGTTGGGGTCTGTGTTCATATTTTTGTTTTTATATAATCTAATAATTCTCTTTGAGGATTCCAACCTAATATTTCATAGGCCTTAGTATCTGTATTTAGGGTATGTCTTGCTTCCCCAGGTTTTGGGTCTTTGTATATAGGGATTACATTCATCATTTCGGACACTTCATTAACTGATATATTTTTACCTCTACCTAATTCAAAATCATAACCATAATATTTACCTTCTGTGATTTTCACTAGGGCTTCTACAATATCTTCAACGTGGGTAAAATCTCTACGTTGTTCTCCATCACCATAAATTTCACATTTTATTCCGTTTTTTATGTTATTTAACCAACGGCCTATTAAAGTAGTATAACCCCCTTCGGTTAATTGGTAAGGGCCATATACATTATAAAAGCGTGTAATCGTAGCTTCTAACCCAAAGTGAGTTTGGTATAGTTTAATAATATCTTCTCCCAAATCTTTTGAAAAGGTATAGGGATTTTTATATCTCCCACTATGTTTTGATGATGAACCCGCATATATTAAGGGTGTATTGTTTTTAATACAATATTTTACAACTTCATAAGTCCCATCAAAATTCGTACTAATATACTCTTCAGGTCTAGAAAATGAGGGTTGAATTCTAGCAATTGCAGCCATATGATACACAACATCTATGTTCTTCATAAACTTACCATCATATCCTGTTATATTATGGATAGAATTAGTATAATAAGTACACCCATCAAGGTGGTTTTTTCTTAGCCCTGTTGAATAATTATCGAGTGAAATAACCTCATGTCCCTTGTTTAATAAATGTTTTATTAAATTTGACCCAATAAACCCAGCACCTCCTGTTACTAATATTTTCATATTTTAAATTTTGATTCGTGGTAATAAGTGTTGTAATACTCTCTAGCTTGTTCGCTGCATTTTTTATAGAAGTTTACATCTGTATTAAGTTTCGTAATTAATTCTTTAGCATGTCCTATATCTCCAATCTCTACTGTTAAAGAAGGGTGACAATTCTCTTGTGTGTCTAATCCTTTATAACCTATGCAAGGTATACCTAAGTAGGCACAATTTAAAGCAAATGTACCCGCGGCATGTGTTCTCATTAAATGCACCCCAATTTTAAACTCATTTAGTTTATGTATCCATTCTTTCCAAGTCATGTAGGGTAATAGAGATAATAATTGTTCTTCACCTTCTTGTTTTCTACCCATAGTAGGAGCGGAAATGTTATCAAATTCGCTGCTTGCAACTATATAAGAATCAAACCCCCCATACCAACTAACAAAATTACCTCCAATAATAACTCCTTCCCTATTAACTGGTTTTATTTCCCCGATTGCATCCTTAATCATAAGAGATTTCATTATTCTAATATCCTTATGATCTGTTAACCCCTCGTAATAGACTTTATCTGCTTCATTATGGACAAAAATTATATCAGCTGACGTTAGAGTGTTGAAATAATTGATTTGTTTATTTAGAGTATAATCTTGAAAATACCAATGGGGTCCTTCTTGCATAACTGCTACTTTGGTACAGTATTGTTTTAAAACCTCTATATTAAATTCTGGGTTGTTTTTTGGGATAATGGTTATTCCTAAATCATATTTTTTATTTGGGGTATCTTTAATATGATAATGGTCAGCATTTAAAGCCACCATCCAGGCAAATTCAGTCCTCATATTATCATGATTTCTAGGGGTTTTGCCCTTAAAACCCATTTCTGTAAAAAATGCTATAGACATTCGTTTAATGTTTTAAATTTAACATCCATTTTGGATAGATGTT
>Ga0233432_10003776_pt1 | contig 13576 bp, 9 predicted proteins | sample SI_122_August201_6_FD_179870 | JGI IMG/M metagenome (GOLD analysis project Ga0233432, IMG submission 179870) | Seawater microbial communities from Saanich Inlet, British Columbia, Canada - SI_122_August2016_10_MG | ecosystem: Environmental > Aquatic > Marine > Inlet | place: Canada: British...
TGCACACCGAGCCCCAATGAGGTGGCGACACCGCCGACAATACCTAGCACAATAAAGATATCGATCAGGGTTTTAATTTGGCTGCGGCCCTTTGCTGGCAGCACGCCATCGCAGGCGCTGCTAATACGCAGGGTGCGATAACGCTTTACATAGAGCATATAAGCGATGGGCACAGCGGGCACCGCATAGATCGCCCAACCCATAACGCCCCAGTGGAACAATGGGTACATATGAGCCCATTCAAAAGACTTGGGCGAGCCTGGCTCAATGCCCATGGGCGGTGTTTGCAGGTAATAAATTGGCTCGGCAAAGCCCCAGGCTATTACTCCAGCACCAATGGCCGCAGTAAACATCATGGCTACCCAATGGGCATCAGAATACTCTGGGGGTTCATCAGCGGCACCCAGTTTTACATGGGCATAGGGACCAAAAGCCAGCCACAGACAAAACATTACAGCGGCGATGGCCACCGATAGATATAGCCACAGGAAGTTACTCATAATGGCTTTGCGCCCATCGACCAGCAATTGGGCTGCGCTGTCGGGAAAAAGCATTAATGGTATGGCGCAGACAAGAACAATGATTACTGCTGGAACAAAGATTGCCCAATCAACTTCGGGCTGGTTGTTTTTTTTGCTGGCTTGGACACTCATAGATGTTTATTGTTATTAGTATCACAGCAGGGTAACACAATGTCGGGCCTTACTTCTTAAAGGCAGGGCAAAACACTGGGCTATTGTTATGTTAGATTCGATACAGACTCAACGGATTGATCTAGCCGCGGCGTTCAGGTGGGCGGTGCGCTTGAAGTACCATGAAGGGGTGGCTAACCATTTTTCTGTTGCAGTAAATACCGATGGCAGTCAGTTTTTGATCAACCCCAACCAGCGGCATTTTTCGTTGATCAAGGCCAGTGAGCTGCTTCTGTTGGACGCCAACAATCCGGACACCATGTCCCAGCCTGATGCCCCTGACCCCACAGCCTGGGGGCTGCATGGTGCGATCCATCGCTTCTGCCCCCATGCTCGTTGCGTGCTGCATACCCATTCAATGTTTGCCACAGTCTTGGCTTGTCTGGAGGATCCCAGATTGCCAGCCATCGATCAAAATACGGCCCAGTTTCATAACCGGCTGGTACTGGATAAGGAATTTGACGGCATGGCATTTGCTGACCAGGGTGAACGCTGTGCTGCAATGCTTGATGATCCGGATAAAAAGGTCATGCTGATGGGCAATCATGGGGTATTGGTTTTAGGCTCTTCGGTAGCGGATGCTTTTAACCGATTATTTTATTTTGAGCGTTCGGCGGAAACCTATATTCGGGCTTTGCAGACAGGCATGCCGCTCAATATTTTATCTGAGGTTGTGGCTGAGAAAACTGCTGTGCAGTGGGAACAGTATGGGGATAGTGCCAGACGTCATTTTGAGCAGTTGAAGCTGATTCTGGATCAGTCTGAGTCGGATTACCGGCTTTAGTTATCTATTGGGATGTTGGGTGTTTTTTTGGATTGTGGCGGTCAGAGCTGGAGAGGGCCGCCCCAACCCTAAACAGCACAGCCTCTCCCAATCCAAAACACCACCACCTCCAAACCAAACAAAAGAAGGCCACCCTTTTAGGCAGCCTATTTAAGAGCTATCTATCTAAATTATCCCCAGCATTCAAAAAACCATTTCCGGAACATTGTCCGGAATAACCAACTCCCCACTAGTCAGGTTAGCGATCTCTTCAACACTGACCCCCGGCGCCCGCTCACGCAAAATAAACTTACCGCCCTCTATATCCAGCAATGCCAGATCAGTGAGCACTCGTTTGATGCAGCCCTTACCAGTGAGCGGCAATGTGCATTCCGATAGCAGTTTGGAGGCACCTGACTTGGATGCATGGGTCATGGTGACAATAATATTATCAGCGCCAGCCACCAGATCCATGGCCCCACCCATGCCTTTAATCAGTTTGCCCGGGATCATGTAGGAGGCGATATTGCCCTGGCAATCCACCTCAAAGGCACCCAGAACAGTTAAATCTACATGACCGCCACGAATCATGGCGAAAGACTCGGCAGAAGAGAATAGAGAGGCACCTTTAACCATGGTGACTGTCTGCTTGCCAGCATTGATTAGGTCAGCATCCACCTCTTCATCCAGAGGGAAAGGCCCCATTCCCAACAGACCATTTTCAGATTGCAACATGACCTCCATATCATCGGGGATAAAATTAGCTGCCAATGTTGGGATACCTATTCCAAGGTTGACGTAGTAGCCGTCTTCAAATTCCTGGGCGACCCTTTTAGCCAGTTGATCTCGAGTTAAAGCCATATCCAATTCTCCTTATGCGCTGCGCACGGTGCGCTGTTCAATGGTTTTCTCAAATGTTCCTTTAATCAGGCGGTTGACATAGATGCCTGGCAGATGGATCTCATCCGGATCCAGCTCGCCGACCTCGACAATTTCCTCCACCTCAACCACAGCAATTTTGCCAGCTGTAATTGCTGAGGGGTTAAAGTTACGAGCTGTCTTGCGGAACATCAGATTGCCATGGCGATCAGCTTTCCATGCTTTACCAATGGAAAAGTCACCGCTCAGGGCCTCCTCGAGAATATAATGACGGCCATTAAATTCACGCACTTCCTTGCCTTCGCCCACAGGTGTGCCGTAGCCGGTGGCAGTGTAAAAAGCTGGAATACCGGCACCGCCAGCACGCATTTTTTCGGCTAGGGTGCCCTGGGGTGTGAGTTCGACTTCCAGCTCCCCACTCATCAGCTGATTTTCAAATAGAGCATTTTCGCCGACATAGGATGAGATCATCTTTTTGATCTGCTTGTCTTCCAGTAGCAGGCCCAGCCCATGGCCGTCTGTACCGGCATTATTGGAAGCAATGGTCAATCCTTTGGTGCCTTTGCGTTTAATTTCTTTGATCAGGTTTTCCGGTATCCCGCACAGGCCGAAACCTCCGGAAATAATTGTCATATTGTCTTCGAGGCCTTCCAGAGCCTCTTCATAACTGGTTACCACCTTGTCAAATCCGGACACAGTAATCTCCTGCTGCTTAGTTTGGTTTTGAGTAAGAATTGCACAGAGTGCAAGAAATCTTTATATTTAACAAATTGTAAATTTAAAACAATTAATAAAAGTAAACTATTAATGTCTATACCGATTAATCAGGTAATTGCCTTTAGTACTGTGGCTCGAACAGGCAGTTTTGCCGAGGCCGCTATCCAGTTACATCTGTCCCAGCCAGCGCTCAGTATTGCGATTAAAAACCTTGAGCAAGGCCTGGGTGGCAAATTGCTGGCTCGCACCACCAGGTCGGTGTCGCTGACACCGGAGGGCAAAGCCTTTTATCCAGTGGCACGGCGACTGCTCGCCGATTGGGAGCAATCACTGCAGGATGTGCGCAACCACTTTGCGCTGCGGCGTGGCAAACTGGATATAGCGGCGATGCCGACCTACACCACCAACCTGTTACCTAAAATACTAGCTGGTTTTCATCGCCAATATCCGGATATTCATGTGACTGTGCATGATGTGGTTGCTGAAAATGTGGTTGAAATGGTCAGGGAGGAGCGCTGTGAACTTGGTATTACCTTTGATCCGGGAGATGCCCCGGATCTGCACTTTCAGCCATTATTCCGAGATCGCTTTATTGCTATTTTGCCCGCCAGCCACAGTCTGCTGACTCAGGACAAGCTGAGCTGGGCCGATATGCTGGCCTACCCCCATATCAGTCTGCAGCGGCCAGCGGGCACCAGAGCATTGATTGATCAGGCTCTGGCGGAAGACGGGTTGGTGCTGACACCGGCTTTTGAATCTCACCAGCTGGTTAGTATTGGGCGCATGGTGAGCGAAGGGTTGGGGTTAAGTGTGGTGCCAAGCACCAGCCGTGGGCAAATGGAGGAGATGGGTTTGCACTGTCGCCCTGTAGTTGCACCGGTTATTACCCATGAGTTGGGCGTTATTACTCGCCGACAGCAGGAGCTGTCTGTGGCAGCCAAGGCAATGGAGGAGCTGATCAACGCTGCCAGTGGGCAGCCCTGACCCCAGTGCTTTACCTTATAAAAGGTCCTGCAGCGCTTCCATCACTTTGTCACCAAACTCGGTGGTGCTTAGCAGAGTAATATCCGACCCTGCCTGTGATAGATCACCGGTCGAGAAACCAGCTTCAAATACGCTCTGCATTGCTTGCCAAACAGCCTTGGCTTCCGCGGCCATGCCAAAGCTCATATCTAGCATCAGGGCGACAGAGCCAATCATGGAATAGGGGTTGGCCAGGTTTTTACCTGCGATATCTGGCGCAGATCCATGGGAGGGTTCGTAATAGGCTTTATCGGGGCCCATGCAAGCAGATGGCATCAGGCCCAGCGAGCCCAAAATACCCCCACCCTGGTCACTGAGAATATCGCCAAACATATTTTCCATCACCATCACATCAAACTGGCAGGGGTTCAGGCACAGATGGGTGGCTGCGGCATCGACCAGCATATGAATAACTTTTACTTCAGGGTAGTCGACCGCGACCTCTTCAAGTACTTCATTCCACAGTACCGAGGAGATCAATACATTGCTTTTGTGAATATTGTGCAGCACTTTTTTGCGTTTCATGGCCTCTTGAAAAGCGATTACCATTATTTGACGAATCTGCTGCTCGTCGTACTCAAGAGTCTCTTTAACATAACGCAGGCCTTCAGCTGTCTCGCCGCGCTCTTTGCCGCCAAAATACAGTCCCCCAACCAGCTCGCGCACCAGCAGAATATCAATGCCTTCACCCACAACCTCTGCTTTTAGCGGAGAAAAATGGGCCATTCCTTTGGGTAGGGAAATAGGGCGAAAGTTGGCATAGGTATTTAGTCGACGACGCATGGGTAGCAGCGCGCCGCGCTCCGGGCGTTCTTCAACCGGAATTTTTTCGGATTCTTCATGGCTCAGGCCGATCGGGCCTTTTAAAATTGCATCGGCTTCGTCACAGGCTTTCTTGGTGGCGTCGGGAAATGATTTTCCTGTGGAAAAATAAGCACTGGCGCCGAACTCTGCCTCTTGGCAGTCGAAATGCACATCGCGTTTTTCCTCAACCAGTTTCAATACACGCAGTGCCTGCTGAGTAATTTCGGGGCCGATGCCATCACCTGCCAGTACTGCAATTTTGTATGTCTGTGCCATGCCTAGAATCTCAGATATTGTTAGCGGCGCGTATTGTAAGAAGCGGCTTGGTCTATAGCAAATTTGCGAGCAAAAAAACTTATGTCTGCCTTAATTCGTCTACGGACAGACTTGGGCATTATCAATGTATTATCTTTATTCATTACCAAGTAATATAGAAAAAGCACTGATATAAAAGAGTTTCCAGAATTTTGATTATTAGCGAATATTAATATGGCCAGCTTAAAACAGCAGTCGTCTATTGCCCTTGGAATGTTGGTTGTCGCCCTGGTAATCAGCGTTTTATTGTATTGGAGCCGTCCATCCGCGGAGCTGGCTGCGCCCGAATATAGTCCTGTGTCTGTGGATGCGGCTCTGGTAATCAGGGAGAATCTGCGCATACCGGTCGAGGCTCAGGGTACCGTCGCGCCGTTGCGGGCCACCTCAATACAGGCAGAGGTGTCCGGGCGCATTGTTGAAACCGCGGAGACATTTCTGGTGGGTGGGTTTGTTGCCGCTGGTGATGTGATATTGCGTATTGATCCTCGCGACTATAAGACCCGTCTGTTGCGTGCCCAGGCGGCGCTCAAATCCGCCGCCAGCAGTCTGGTTCAGGAGCAGGGCCGCGCCGAGGTGGCTCTGCGGGAATGGAAAAAGCTACCCCCGGGCAGCCAGCGCAGTCAGGCCGCCAGTGATCTCTACTTGCGCAAACCACAGCTGGAGCAGGCAGAGGCTCAGCTATTGGCAGCGGAGGCGGATTTGAATACCGCCCGGGATAATCTGGAGCGCAGTATTATCAGGGCCCCCTATGATGCATTGATCCGCGACAAGCACAGTGAGTTGGGTCAGTTTGTTGGACCGGGAACGCCCCTGGCGCAGATATTCTCCGTTGACCAGGCGGAGGTTAGGCTGCCGATACCCCAGAGCACCATCAATTATCTGGACCTGCCTAAAGGTGTAGAGCAGTATCAGGGCGGCCCGGATGTTGAGCTTTATACCGAAATAGGCGGCAAAACCAGTCGCTGGACCGCCCAGGCTCATCGCACTGAAGGTGTTTTTGATGAGCGCTCGCGGGTGATGTATCTGGTGGTGCGTATTGAAGATCCCTATGGGCTTGCTCACACTGGTCTTCACCCTGGCGCAGAACCATTGCGCATGGGCAGTTTTGTCAATGCCCGGATTCAGGGCCGTGAAATACAAAACCTGGTGGCGCTGCCGCGCTATATATTGCGCGCCGGAAACCTGCTCTGGGTGATAGATAAAGACAATATTCTGCGTAATCGACAGGTGGAAATGTTGCGTACTGGTGGAGATCAGATCTATGTCACCGCCGGTTTGGATGAGGGGGATCTGGTGTGCCTCACACTGATGGATCCTTCATTCACTGGGGCCGCCGTTGCCGTGCAGTCAACCACTTCCACTGACCAGCTTATTCAGGCCAAGGCAGTCTCGGAATGAATCACAGGGTTCAGTCGGGCATTATCGCCTGGTTTGCTCGCAATCCGGTGGCGGCCAATTTACTGATGCTGGTGATTTTCGCTGTGGGCATTGGCTCAGCTTTTAGTTTGCAGCGGGCTATGATGCCGGCTTTTGAGATTAACCGGATTGTTATCAATGTGCCCTATCCCGGTGCCGCGCCGGAGGAGGTTGAGCTGGGCGTTATTCTTAAGATCGAGGAGGCCATCAATGATCTGGATGGCATCAAGCGCATAGAGGCAGATGCTTTTGAGTCCTATGGCCGGATGATTATTGAGCCGGATAAAGATGTCGATGTTACCAAGCTAACGGCGGATATTAGAGGCCGCATTGATGGTATTGCCCATTTCCCCGGAGAGGCTGAGCGGCCTATTGTCAGTCAGCCGGAGATATTAATGCCGGCTCTGACCATCCAGATCTCCGGAGATCTGGATGAGCGTAGCATGAAATCACTGGCCGACCAGATTCGCAGGGACCTGCTCACCTATGAAGAAGTCTCTGCCGCTGAAGTGGTGGGCGCCCGAGACTATGAAATAGCCATTGAAATTTCTGAGCAGCTATTGCGGGAATATCACCTGACCCTCGGCGATGTGGCTCGGCGTATTTCTGCCTCCTCATTGGACTTGCCCGGGGGCTCGGTGCAGACCCGCAATGGCGATATTATGTTGCGCACTGTTGGCCAGGCCTATGTGCAACAGGATTTCGAGCAGATTATTCTCAAGACCTGGCCCGATGGTACCCGCCTGTTGTTGGGTGATATCGCCAGCATTGACGATGGCTTTGTCGATGCAAAGGGATTCTCCATGTTTAACGGCCAGTACTCCCTTGGGGTGAACGTTTTTGCCATGGGGCGACAAGACCTCATTGAGACCGCAGACGTAGCCAAGGCCTATGTAGAGGAAAAACAGGCGCGGCTGCCAGCCGGAGTGTCTTTGGTTATCTGGGCAGACACTACCTATTATCTGGAGGGCCGCCTGAATATGATGATCAAGAACCTCGCCGTAGGTGCGCTACTGGTATTTGTCACCCTGACATTGTTCCTTGAAATTAAGCTGGCGTTTTGGGTGATGGTGGGAATTCCGGTCTGCTTTCTTGGTGCTATGGCGTTTCTCAATACACCCTATGTTGATACTAGCCTGAATATGATCAGTATCTTTGGTTTTATTTTGGTGCTGGGCATTGTGGTGGATGATGCCATTATTATTGGTGAAAGTGCCTACAGCGAGCAGGAGCTACAGGGGCACAGCGTTGAGAATATTATTAATGGTGTCTATCAGGTATCCACGCCAGCGACTTTTGGCGTACTGACAACCATTGTTGCCTTTGCACCAACTCTTTTTGTGGATGGCATGATAGGGCCTTTTCCCCGAGCCTGCGGTTGGGTGGTTATTCTGTGCCTGATATTTTCCCTGATTGAATCAAAGTGGATATTGCCGGCCCACCTTGCCCACAGCAAACCGACCCGCAATCCGCTGCTACTAAAGATCAATGGCATACAGGAAAGGGTCAATGATCGGCTGCGGCAATTTGTCGCTAACCATTACATTCCAATGGTCAAACGCTGCATAGATTATCGCTATGCCACCTTGGCATTTTTTCTGGCGCTGTTTATTCTTGCCTCGGGCCTGCTTGCCGGCGGTGTTGTGCGTACCGTTCTGTCTCCAGAGATTCCCGGTGAATTTATCAGTGTTGAGCTGCGCATGTCGGAGGGCTCTCCCGAAGAGGGTACCAGGCAGGCGGTCGCTGATATTGTCAGTGCGCTGCAGGACGTTGACCGCGATTACCGGCAGGCTAACGAAAATGGCGCCGGTCTTGTCACTCACATCAATGCCTATGGCAAAGACCGCATCAATGGCTGGGTTATGGTGGAACTGACTAAGGAAGACCAGCGAGATATTTCAGCGGTTCAGGTTCAGCAACTCTGGCGCGAGCAACTGGGTGCTGTTCATGGTGCCGAGGTGCTGTCTTTCCAGATGGAAGATGGGCCGCGCTTTGGCCCCAATATCGCCTTTGACCTTATGCACAGCGATTTTGATATTTTGCGTCAGGCATCCGCCGAGTTGGAAGAGAAGCTTACCCATTACGCTGGTCTCAATGATATTCGCAATGGTGCCAGCGACACTGCCGATGAGTTTCATCTGGATATTCTGCCGGTGGGAGAGGCCATGGGGCTGACCAGATACGATCTGGGTACCCAGGTGCGCCATGCCTTTTACGGTGCCGAAGCTCAGCGAGTGCAGCGGGGTATTGATGAGATCAAGGTTATGGTGCGCTACCCCCGCGCCGATCGAGAGAGTGTTGGCAGCCTGAATAACATGTTTATCCGCACCCCTGTAGGTGATGAACTTCCCTTTGATACTGTCGCCAGTTTGCAGGTCAAACAGGGCCTGCTCAAGGCCACGCGAATTAACTTTGAACGGGCCTCTGAAATCACAGCGGAAGGGGACGCCAGCATAGTTGAGCCGGCAAAGGTTATGGCCGATGTTGAGGAGCGCATTATTCCTCAATTGCTGGCCAAGTATCCCGGTCTGCGCTGGGGCGTGTCCGGCATGGCTAAGGAAGAGGAAAAAATGGCTGTGAGTATGGCGGTGGGATTTGCTTTGGCGCTGTTTGGTATTTACGCGCTGCTGGCCATCCCGACTCGCTCCTATCTTCAACCGCTGATTATTATGGGTGTTATTCCCTTTGGTTGTATTGGCGCTATTGTCGGCCATTGGATAACAGGTTACTCCATGAGCATGATGTCGGTGATGGGGATTATTGCCCTGAGCGGGGTCGTGGTAAATGACAGCTTGATTCTGGTGGATTTTGCCAACAAACGGGCAGGGGCGACAAAGGATAGAGTGCTTGCCATTACCCAGGCTGGCAGCAGGCGATTCAGAGCCATCCTGCTGACCTCCATGACCACCTTTCTGGGGCTGGCGCCCATGCTGCTGGAACAGAGTGCCCAGGCTAAGTTTATCGTTCCTATGGCCATTTCACTGGCCTTTGGTATTGTCTTTGCGACGGTTATTACATTGCTGCTGGTGCCTTGCCTGTATTTGATTCTCGGGGATCTGGATCAATGGTGGAATGGCAGTAAGACGGAGGCAGCGTAGGGACTGCCAACAGACAATATTATTTTCAAATTGGTCAGCTGGCTTGCTCTATCCCATGGGTTAACGTAGCCTGTCCCCGACAAAAATAATAACGACTACCATCAGGGTAGAAATAAGCGGGCTTCTATGACAGATCAAAAAACACCAAGTAAAAACTATCGCACCATGGTTCTGGTACTGCTGACGATAGTGTACGGCTTTAACTTTATCGACCGCCAGATTGTGGGTATTTTGGCACCGTTTATCCAGGAGGATCTGGGTCTGACGAATACCCAGTTAGGGCTGTTAATTGGTCTGGCCTTCGCGACTTTCTACACATTGGTGGCAATTCCCATCGCCTGGTTAGCCGACCGCTATAATCGGGTTAATATTCTGTCCATAGCTCTGGCTACCTGGAGTGGCTTTACCGCATTGACGGGAATGGCTGGCAACTTTTTGCAGATAGGTCTGGCGCGAATGGGCGTAGGCATAGGCGAGGCTGGTGGCAGCCCTCCATCCCATTCAATTATTTCCGATCTATACCCCAAAGAAGAGCGTGCCGGAGCTCTGGGTGTCTATTCCATGGGTATTCCCCTGGGTATTATGGCGGCTTATTTTGCCACCGCTTCGCTGATGGGTTCCTCCGGAGAAGATGTGAATTGGCGGCGTATCTTTATCTTTCTCGGCGTTACAGGTGTAGCTCTGGCGGTCGTTGTGCGGCTGGTCCTGCGAGAGCCTGTGCGCGGTGCCATGGAGTTTGGTGGTCGTCAGGATATTGTCCAGCCGCCTTTTAGAGAATCCCTCAATAGCCTGCTTAAAATTCCGGCTTGGTGGGCAATGTGTTTTGGTATCGCTTTTGGTTCCTTTGTGTCCTATGCAACCTCGGCGTTCCAGACCAAGTATCTAGTTCTGCTCGACCCCAGCTTTGATTTTAAAACCCTGGTGATTGTGCTCGGTGTTATTAATGGCACGACCTATGCCGGGGGCGCTTTTTTTGGTGCCCGACTTGCAGATAGATGGGGGGCGAAAAATATCCGCGCTTACGGCTGGCTGCCCGCCATAGCAATAAGCTTATGCCTGCCCATCGGTATCGGCAGCTTTTGGGTGTCCACTGTGTGGGCCCACCTCGCCTTCACCACAGTATTTTTGCTATTTTTGGGTATTTATCTGGGACCTAGTTTTGCGATAGCCCAGACTTTAGCGCCGATTAATATGCGCGCCATGTCGACAGCGCTGTTCTTCTTTATCCTCAATATGATTGCTTTGGGCGGAGGTCCAACCTTCACTGGCTGGATTATTGATGTGTTCAAGGAGAGCAATGGGGATCTTATGTCCATGCGCTATGCAATGACGGTTACCTCCTGCATGTTTATTCCGTCTATTATCAGTTTTATGGTGGTTGCCCGTGTGTTGCCCAAAGACTGGGCTGCAGCTGAAAAACGCAACCAGGAATTAGCTGAAAGCTAAGGCGGGAAAATGATCAGAGCGAGTGCTGAATTTTTTAGTCGCATTATGCAGCGCTGGCTGCCAGACACCTTTGTTATCGCGATTATTTTGACGGCTGTCGTGTTTCTGGCCGGCATGGTTACTCAGGGTCAGGGCATCGGCGCTATGGCCGATCACTGGGGCAATGGGGTATGGAAGTTGCTGGGGTTCTCCATGCAGATGGTACTTATTCTGGTACTGGGCACTGTGCTGGCGATGAGCAGGCCAGTTAAAGCAGCATTGCGCGCCATTGCCCGGGTGGCCAGCACACCGTCCCAGGGGATTATTTTGGTCACATTGACTTCTATGATGGCCCTGTGGGTCAACTGGGGGTTTGGACTGGTGGTTGGCGCATTGCTGGCCCGGGAAGTCGCCAGCCATGTTAAAAATAGCCATTTTCCATTGCTGATTGCCGCAGCCTACAGCGGCCTGTTGGTCTGGCACAGTGGCCTGTCAGGATCAATCCCGTTAAAGATTGCCTCCACTGGTGATGATGCTTTAAGTCAGTTACTTAATGGCCAGACAGTTCCTCTGCTGGAGACTATTTTCGCCTGGCAGAATATTGCCATTATTATTGCTCTGGCGATTTCCCTGCCTATCTTGAATATCCTGATGATGCCGGATAAAAATAACCGACTTGGTTTGGCCGCTGAAGAAGAACCGGAACCAGCTGTTGATCTGACAGCTATGAGTCCGGCTGAAAAATTAGAACATTATCCGATTATTAATTATCTGTTGGTGGCCATAGGTGCTGTTTACCTGTTTGGTTCTTTCTCTTCCGGTCGCAGCATCAGCCTCAACGAAATTAATCTGTGCCTGCTGCTGGCTGGTCTGGCCCTGCACATCAACCCGCGCAACTATCTCAATGCAATGAACAGTGCCATTGGCACCAGCAGTGGCATTATTCTGCAATTTCCCCTCTATGCTGGCGTGATGGGAATGATGGTAGGGTCAGGCCTTGCCGGTGCCATGTCTCAGTGGTTTGTGGATATATCTAGCGCGCAAAGTTTTCCGGTTATTACATTTTTAAGCGCTGGGGTGGTTAACTTTTTTGTGCCCTCTGGCGGCGGCCAATGGGCAGTGCAGGCCCCTATTGTGGTGCCTGCAGCGGCTGAGTTGGGTGTGCCTGTGAGCAAGGCGGCGATGGCGGTTGCCTGGGGCGACGCCTGGACTAATATGATTCAGCCGTTTTGGGCTCTGCCGCTGCTGGCATTATCCGGGCTTAATTTGCGTCAGATTATGGGTTATTGCGTTGTCATATTGCTTTGGTCTGGCGCTCTGATATGCAGCATGATTTATTCGTTCTATTAGAGAGATTTACCAAGTAGCCAAGAAAGCCTGGATACACAGACTATTGGCAGGTTAGTTATTGGGGAGACAATATGGGACCTCTTGCAGGTATAAAAATAATAGAAATGAAGGGCATTGGCCCTGGCCCCTATGCGGGCCAGCTGATGGCTGATCTGGGTGCCGAGGTAATTGTTGTTGAGCGCGCCTCTAAGCCTAATTCCATTGCACCACCCTCCGCCCTGGATGTGAATTCCCGCGGCAAAAAAAGCATTGCTCTGGATCTGCGCAAGTCAGAGGGCCTGCAAGTTCTGTTGCAGCTGGTAGAAACGGCGGATGTTATCTTTGAAGGTAATCGCCCAGGGGTTGCCGAGCGTTTGGGCTTTGGCCCGGATATCTGCCTGCAACATAACCCAAAAATTATCTATGGCCGCATGACTGGCTGGGGCCAGAGCGGTCCCCTGGCCCATTCTGCCGGCCACGACTACAACTATATTTCCCTGACCGGAGCCGCTGCAGCTATTGGCACCGAGGAGCAACCGCTACCGCCACTGAATCTGGTGGGCGATTATGCTGGTGGCAGCATGTTTCTGGTAGTGGGTATTTTATCGGCGCTGCTGGAGGTGCAGAAGTCTGGCCAGGGCCAGGTGATAGATACTGCCATAACCGATGGCTCGGCGCATCTGATGAGTATGTTTTATACCATGAGCCAATTGGGCGCCTATAGCCCTGCTCGTCAAACTAACTTGCTGGATGCTGGCGCGCCCTATTATGGTGCCTATGCAACGGCCGACGGCAAGCATATTTCCGTCGGGCCTATTGAACCGCAATTTTTCGCCCAGATGATTCGGCTAGCGGGTATGCCGGAACATATTATTGAAGAGCAGAATAATCCACAGAAATGGCCGCAGATAAAAACCATCTTTGCGGACAGGTTCAAGTCTAAAACCCGAGATCAGTGGGTAGAGATTTTTGAAGGCACAGATGCCTGTGTTGCCGGTATTTTAAATATTCAGGAGGCCGTGGATCACCCTCACAATCGAGCTCGGCAGACCTATATTGAAATCAATGGCCAGCCTCAGCCAGCCCCAGCCCCCAGGTTCAGTCGCAGCCAATGT
>Ga0233432_10003777_pt1 | contig 13573 bp, 11 predicted proteins | sample SI_122_August201_6_FD_179870 | JGI IMG/M metagenome (GOLD analysis project Ga0233432, IMG submission 179870) | Seawater microbial communities from Saanich Inlet, British Columbia, Canada - SI_122_August2016_10_MG | ecosystem: Environmental > Aquatic > Marine > Inlet | place: Canada: British...
TGGTGCAAAACAGGATGGAATCATCCACATGAATCACACCTTCAGAACTGATTAAAGCTTGTTGTGCAAATTTACAGAAAAGCCCTTTCGGGGCTTTAATTCTGCTTTGGTTTTTCCCAAGAATTCCACCTTCAATCTGAATCCACCCATTCTCACTGATCAGACTAGATCCTTCGACATTCCCCGTCACGTGTATATCAGAACCCGACCTGATCATAAAACCCGGGTGAACATTGCCTTGAATCATAACTTTAGAGAGTGTGTCAATATTACCGATCGACATGTCCAGATCTCCCTGAACAATAAAAACATCCTCAACTTTAAAGGTGTTCTTTGACTTTAAGAAACAGCCATCCACGGTGGCGTACATCACACCTGTTTCTCTGATATACTGTATGTTTCTACCCACCTTAACTTGGACCGGTGTACCTTCCTTGGCATTAATCAGATTCCCATGAACATCTTTTCCTGGAACACTCTCAACGGGAGGATTAACAGTTAAAAGCTCCTGATCCTTTCTCACATCAACGATCTTATAATGGGTTCTATAGTCGATGCGTTCGTGATCGTCTTCGACAAGTAAATTCTCATTAGGTTCTTCAACGTGAAACTCAATGTGACCATCTGTGCCATTAACAGGTGGGCTGCCTCGTCCTGCGAGTACCTTTCTATGATCAGAAAGATCTGAGGTCAGGGCTTTCTGAATATCTTCAATCAAGAGTTCGCACTGATAACTGTTCTCAACAAAAGTCTCCATTATCTCATCCATGAGAGCCGGGGACTCTTCTTTGAGTGCAAAGAGATGAAGCCAGAGCTCCATTTTATCCAAAGAGACTTCGAATTGAAAATTAGAACTAGCACCGTCTTCTTCAGGAAAAGACACTTCAGATTCGAGAGCTAAGATTTCTTCCAGTTCACTCTGTAGCTCTGAGGAAAGATGCTCCTTAGACGCGAGGACGTCTTCAAGTGATGAGGTTAATTCCTTGGCTTCTTTAGATTGATCTCGATTGTCTGTCATGGTTTTGCTGAAGAAGAGCCTAAAAAATTATCATCATGGACCGAGATCCTTTTAGAAGATTATTTTAGGATATTACGGTCCTTTTCAAGGAGTTTTCACAAAATTGAAATGACAACGCTAATCAGAAGCGTCTAAATAAAATTACGAGTGACCACTGTTGCAGGAAGAACCTTCTTACGGACCTTCAGATTTAGGGTTTCAGTATCAAAGGAACTGGGTACATAAGCTAGACCAATTCCCACCTTCAGTGTTGGAGAAAAGGTTCCGGAAGTCACCACTCCGATGTCTTGGCCATCCTGATCGACGACTAGATCGCCCTGCCTAGCCATGGCGCGACCTTCCATTTGAAAACCAACCATCTTACGAGTCGCTCCCTTCGCTTTTACCTCTTCCAAGGCGCCCTTGCCTATGAAGTCATCCTTTCCTAAGTCCACCGTCCACGACAGCCCAGCTTCAATAGCATTTGTTGTGTCATCAATTTCATGACCATACAAACTATACCCTTTTTCGAGTCGAAGGGAATCTCGCGCGCCTAACCCGCAAGGCGCCACACCTGACTCAACAAAAGCATTGAGGAGCATTGGCATCACGTCATTAGGAAAAACTAATTCAACGCCTTCCTCTCCAGTGTACCCTGTACGACAGATGTAACCCTCGCTTCCTTGATAGTTAAGAGTAGCAAACCCAAAGCGTTTTATCTCAGACAGATCAAGGCCCAAGACCTTATTCAAGAACTCTGGTGAAGATGGGCCTTGTAACGCAAGTAGGCCCATCTGATCGGATCGGTCCTCAAGACTAAGATCGTAGCCACTTTCTTGAATTACCTTTTCCATCCAGGCAACATCTTTCTCTATATTCGATGCGTTGATAACAGCCATCGCTTCAGTAGAAGAGATACGATAAACAATGAGATCATCAACAAAGCCACCTTTCTCATTTAACATCCCGGAATAAATGGCCTTCCCGTCGGGAATCTTTTCGATGTTATTGGAAATAAGCTTTTGAAAGAAATCTAGAGTTTTTTCTCCCTTAACAAAGACCTGACCCATGTGGGAACAGTCAAAGATACCGCACTTGGTTCTCACAACTTCATGTTCTTTCAGGATCCCTTCAAACTGAATAGGAAGGGCCCAACCAGCAAAATCGACGATCTTTCCACCTAATTTACGATGGACTTCGTAGCAAGCAGTTTTCTTCATGATCCAGCTCCAACAGGTTGAGATGTGGTTTCCAATACTTTCTCACTGATCTCAGAAAATTTCATGTCTTGAAGTTGCTTAAGGGGAACCCTATCAGTGATGACCTCAGGAAGAGACGTTAATTTATCAGAAAGGATCGGACTCTTGTTAGCACTAACTTCATCAATTCGACCAACGGGCGTAAAGTGTGGAGCTGAGACCAGCACAGTCGGCTCCCTTTCAACAAGATCCTTCATCGCAATGACGGCATCGGCAAAGCGGTTGAGCTCTGCTAAGGTAAAGGATTCCGTTGGCTCAACCATGATACCGTAGACTTCTGGAAATGACACCGTTGGGGCGTGAAACCCAAAGTCTAGAAAAAGTTTTCCAAAACTAGAAATCACCTGAGCCTTTGGCACACCGCCCTTTTGGATCTTATCAAAAAGCTCAGGAGAAAGAGTCAGGATGAACTCGTGCATAACAGGGTGGCGTGTATTTCCTGGTAATGTTGGAAAGTGAGGAGCCAATCGGTGATGAAGATAGCGAGCGGAAAGGCAAGCTACGGCTGACATTCTCCTGATTCCATCACGACCCAATGCCAGAAGATAGGTGTAGCAACGAACTTTATGCGCAAAATTTCCGAGGTGACGGTGTATCGACCCCATTGATTTTGGAGGTAAAACAGAACGGTATTTTCCGCTATCTTCTATCACCTGAATACCGGGAAGGAAATCGACCAATTTCTCACTCACAGCGACGATGGCATCACCGGGCCCACCTCCCCCATGAGGAATGGACCAAGTCTTGTGAAGATTGTTGTGGACAGCGTCAACACCCATTCGATCAAGGTTGACCCAACCCGCGATGGCATTCATGTTAGCTCCATCCATGTAGACGAGTCCTCCCACCCCATGAACAAGATCAGCCATTTCTTTGAACTCAGTCTCAAAGAGACCAGCAGTATTTGGGTTGGTCACCATGATTCCACAGATCCGCTCACCATACTCTGAAGTGACGGATCTGAGCTGATCCATATTGACCTGACCATATTCATCAGCTTCAATCGTAACAATTCCAGAAACCTTCCCTCTCAGAGTTTCAAATCCAGCGTAGGTCGCCGTGGCAGGATTGGTTCCGTGGGCCGACCTAGGAATAAGCACAATGTCTCTCTTCTCATCTCCATTAGCTGTGTGATAAGCTTGAAACATTTTTAGCCCCACCAGTTCTCCTTGAGCCCCAGCTACAGGCTGAGTGGTCACTCCGGGGAGCCCGGTTATGGCCTTAAACCATTCCTGAATCTCGTGCAGAAGTTTTAAACATCCCTGGGTTGCAGACTCTGGAGCTTGAGGGTGTGCATTCTGAAAACCATCGAGTCCCGCCATCTCATCATTAATCATTGGGTTGTATTTCATGGTACAGGAGCCCAAAGGGTAAAGGCCGGTATCGGGAGTTGCGTTTTGCTGACCCAAATCGCGATAATAACTGATCACCTCTGAGGGTTCGATTTTGAGCAGCCCAAGTTCTCCCTCTCGTGACAGGTTTGTGGGAATCTCCACCTCAATGAGTTGAGCTCCTTTCGATTCACCGAACTGAGAAATGAAGAAATTTTCGAGTTTCATGAGATCGTCATCACTCTGCCTGTCAGAACATGTGATTTGTAGCAGTTGCCGACCCGATGCGCGGTCGCTCACATCCACCCCGATGAGTAAGCCCTCCTGTTCTCCGGCGGCAATAAGTTCAGAGACATCACTCTCGGATTGAAGGGTGAAGCTGTTGTAAAAAGAACCAGAAAATGCTGGAGACAGCCCTGGGATTTGCGTGAGTTTTCCGAAGAGCCCATGGGCAGCTACTTTGGAACGTTGGGACATGGATTTAAACCCTTCTTCACCTCGACTCAGAAGGGATGCCCCAGCCAGAGTTGCGATAAATGCTTCGTTTGAGCATATGTTCGAGTTGGCTTTTTCTCGCTTGATGTGTTGTTCTCGAGTGGAAAGAACAATCACACGGCATGACCTCCCCTCCTTGTCCTTTGCCTGACCGACAAACCTGCCTGCGGTGGAACGGATGGTCCGTGCCGTTGATTCATTGTAACGAATACCAAAAATCCCTAGTCCTGGGCCACCAAAATTTGGGCGGAGTGCTAAATGTTGGCCCTCGCCCACCAAAAGGTCGGCACCTTGATTGCCCCACTTCGCCGGAGGTTTCAAGCCACCCGTGGCAAGTTGCATAGGGTCGATCACAGCAATCGCCAATGCTCCATAACTATGAACCAAATCAACAAGCTCGTCCACAGGTTCAAGAAGACCAAAGTGAGAAGATTGAGGAATAACAACAGAAGCGACCTCATCCCTATTGGCTTCAAGAATATCTCTTAAGGCCACGAGGTCTGTTACACCATCTTGAGATAACGGGCAAATCTTAATTGAAAGAGAAGTATGTTTCACCATGGTTTGGATCACTTCTAAATCGCCAGGAAAAATCGATTCTGAAATGACGACGAGACTTCTTTTTTTCTGAATATTTAGAGAACATTTGATCGATTCAAAAAGCGTTGTTGCACGGTCATACATGGATGCATTGATCGCTTCAAAACCAGTGATCTGAGCCAGTAGGCACTGGAATATCCAGTGAGCATTGAGAGTCCCCTGAGACCGCTCTGGCTGATAAGGTGTATAAGAGGTCGTCAGTTCTCGGATAGAGCAAACGTCTGCTGCAACAGCGGGTTCGCTGAAGTCCTGCAAACCGTCACCAAGAAAAGAGGAGGCTTTTAGGTTGAGATCAGCCATTTCACCAACCTGTGACCTAATCTTATCATGACTCATTGCCGTAGGTATTTTCAGATCCTCTTCTTCCATCAGGAGTTCTTGAGGAAGATGTTGATAGAGATCGTTCATCTTAGAAAGCCCTATGGCCTTCATCATTTCATCGAGCTCAGTATCGGAAGCGGGAATGTAATGTTGAGCGCTCTCTCTCTGATCGGCGTTGAGGTAGTTGGCCATGTTGATGATCCTATATGTCTCGTAGGTATTGAGCTTACCTAATGAAGACAGAAGCACAGCAGATAAATCAACTCAAAGTTGACGATTTCAACACAAAAGCAACTTCTTGGCGATCTCCCCAGAGAACTTATTTGGATAAGTATTCATACTTCTTATTGAATATCAATAACTTAATACAAATCTTGAGCTTCGTCTCTAGATATTTTGTCCACCACGAGAAGTGATGATTACAACTTATTTCATTTCAACAAGTTAGGAGAGCTTCTTCATGATCGATTGATTCAAACCGTCTCTAAATGTCTTGGGCCCTACCCCTTTGATTCGCTTAAAAACTCGATGAAAAGTCGCAAATTCGACAAATCCGACATCGGTTGAGATTTCTTTTAGGCTTCGTTCCGTATTCCGAATTGCCGTAATGGCATGAAAAATCCTTAATTCATTAAGATATTGGAGACAAGAACGGCCGGTGAGTTCTTTAAATTCCCTCCTAAAAAGAGTGGCGGAAAACCCACTTTTGGCGATGAGTTCTTCTACTGAAAGTTCATGGTGGAAGTGACGCTGCAGGTGAGAGAGAACAGACTCAATTGCTCCATGGCAGGTCGAAGAAACCGGTTTTGCAACTGGTCCGACATGCTCTTGAATGGCCGCCAAGAACTCAATCACTCTGGCATGGAGTCTCATCTTGCTGCCAAAGTCTGCTCCTTTCTGCTCCAAATCCATCTTTTCGACAAGCGTGCACAACGTCTGAAAAGTGTCTATTCTGGGCTTGATCGTCCTGACTTCTCGAAGAGCAGGAAGGAAAAAACTCGCCAGCAATGACTCATTGAAGTGCCCACTTCTTCCAAGGAGGTGTGGATTCGCAAAAAGTGAATCAACAATGGAGGGCATGAAAGAAATCGTCACGACTTCGGAGCCGATCTCGTAATGATCCCTATGCTTCTGAAACGCAGGAATACATACCAATTCTCCACTCCCCATAGTTTTCTCTTTGCCCCCACTCTCGTGGACGATGTTCCCATGCAGGACCATCAGGATCTGAAGATACTCATGAGAATGAATTTGATGGACCCTGGCCCTGATCTCCTCCTGATCTTTTCCAATTCTAACTTTTGACAGATGGAAGGGGTAGTCAACCGGCATGGGGTCATCTGTCGTGAAGACCCGGGGAGATGGCAAACCTGTCATATCAGCAGGATCCAGCTTTAATCAAAATGAAAAGGAAAATTCTACTGAACATTTGATGTCGAAAGTCTATATAGATACTCTGACCATGCTCAGTTATCCCAAACTTTATTCTTGGACGGTTTTCGCTTTCCTCTTCTTCTTGATGGCGCAACCACTTTTGGGAGAGAGGCTTTTTTCAAGCAAGATGTCTTTTTTCAGGGAAGGCGGAAAAAAAATCATGCATGGCCCTTTTCAGGAAAGTGTGGAGGAGCGCCTTCTTGTGCGAGGAAACTACGACCGAGACCGAAAACATGGACTCTGGGAAACATGGCATTCCAATGGACAGCTTTCCTCCCAGAAACATTTCAACCTCAACACCCCCATCAATACTGAAAAACACTGGGCTTCCAGTGGAAATCTGATTTATCAGATTTCTTATCTCGGTGGCAAAAAAGATGGTGCCGAAAAGTCCTGGTTTCCATCCGGGAACCTCTTGAAAGAAATCACCCACTGGGACAAAGGTTCTAAAGAAGGCCCCCATCAAAAATGGCACCCTAACGGTCAAGAAATGCTTCGTTGCAGCTTCCGATTCGACCAGAAACACGGTGAAGTCTTAGCTTGGAATTTAAAAGGTGAAAAAACTGAAGAAAGTCTTTTTCAGCATGGAGTCTTTCTCAAGCTTCACATCGAAAGCGAGAAATACAACAACGGTAATATGAAATTAGCCTACTCTTTCTACAAAGATGCAGCGGGTCAGGAAATTCGTCATGGTCGCTTCAACAAATGGTTTCCCAACGGAGAAAGCTGGATCCAGTGCGAATACATCCATGGGGAGCTGGAAGGGCTGTGGCAATACGGAAAAATTGATGGCCTTCATTGTCGCCAGGAACATTACATCAAAGGGAAGAAGCACGGCATTTTCAAATGGTTCCACCAAGGCGCCCTAACCAAGGAACAGGTATGGCGAGATGGGGAAATGCAGAGCGAAAGGAAACACTGATCCATAGCCAAGGCACGGGGCGTCCTAGCCTGCCCCCGTGCCAACTCAACCTGATTCTGAACTCCTCGTCCATCTCGGACTAGGAAGCAACCTCGATCATCCCTGTGAGCAATTACAGCAGGGCCTAAGAGTCATCGAAACACGCCTCCCCTTGAGAAGTTTTCAATGCTCTCCATTTTACCAAAGCCCTCCAATGGGCGGAATGGAACAGCCAGATTACATCAACGCGGTTTGTAAATTTCACACAGAAATGACCGCTCATGAGTTACTAGCCGCTTTGCGGTTAATCGAAGACGAACGAGGTCGTCAAAGAAAAGAACATTGGGGCTCAAGAACTCTAGATATCGACATCCTTCTCATGGGAAATGTTGTGAGTCAGGACAAAGACCTGACGATCCCTCATTCAGGCATGGAATCTCGAGATTTCGTCTTGGTACCCTTGCTCGACATTTCGCCTGACATCATTCACCCTGTTAGCGGAAAACCTTATCGTGACAGCCTGAATGAACTCTTAAAAACCTCACCCCTAACCATTCAACCCCACCATGAAGGTTATCTCCAAAATCACTGAAATAAGATCCCTAATGGAAGAGGCGCGAGCTGATTCCAAAAATGTTGGCCTTGTACCGACAATGGGAGCCCTGCATGAAGGGCACCTGGCTCTGGTCAAAGCCTGTCATGACGAAATGGACATCTCCATTGTCACCCTCTTCGTGAATCCGACCCAATTCAATGACGCTCAGGATTTCGAAAACTATCCAAAGACCCAAGCCAAAGACCTTGAAATCCTAGAGTCTCTAGGTGGAGTCGATGTCGTCTTCGTTCCTGAGACCTCCGATATGTACCCTGCAGGTTCACAGGTCACTGTTGAGCCTGGCCCCTCGGCACATCTTTTATGCGGCCTTTCCCGTCCGGGTCACTTTCGAGGAGTTCTGACGATTGTGATGAAACTCTTCAATATCGTCACCCCTGACGCAGCTTTCTTTGGGGCCAAAGATTACCAACAGTTCAGTCTGATTTCAATGATGGTGAGGGACATGAATATGCCCATTGAACTCAGAATGATTCCAACTAAACGTGAAGAAGACGGGCTTGCCATGAGCTCAAGAAACACCCGCCTGACACCAGGGCAGAGAGAAGAAGCCCCGATCCTCTTCCAAACCCTTGAAATGGGCCAGCGCATGATCAAAAAGGGAGAGGAGAAAGCCATGGAGGTTATCGCAGTTATGATGAACTCCATTTTAGAGAACAGCTTATTTGAGATTGATTATCTCAGCATTGTTGACCCCATTTCGCTGGAAGACCTCACTGAAGTCAAAGCTGATGCTCCCTACCTCATTGCTGTTGCTGCTAACATGGGCCCCATTCGATTGATCGATAATCTGCTCAATCTGCCCCGCAATTGAGATCCATTCTTTTCAGCATTCCGGTCCCTGGATTCCTCCAATCCCTAGGACTGCCCGAGACTCTACCTGTCTTTGGCTACGGAATGATGTTATTGGTGGCCTATCTGGTCTGCACTTTCTGGGCGACTCGTCGTGCAAAAACCTATGACATCACAGCGGATGTGGTTGGCAGCATCACAACCACGGCTCTCATTTCAGGAGTTCTTGGCGCCAGAATCATGCACTTCTTGCTCTATCCTGAAGGGTATCACTCCTTTGGAGATTTCCTCAAGTTAAATGAGGGAGGCCTTGTCCTCTATGGGTTTATCCTAACCACTCCGCTAGCTCTGTGGTGGAGTCTTCGTCGTCATGACGTCGATTTCAGCACATTTTTCATGATTTTCACTCCAGTTGTTCCCCTGGGCATTGGCATTGGTCGAGTTGGCTGCTTTTTCAACGGATGCTGCTATGGGGTTCGCGGAGACCAACCTTGGTGCGTCCTCTTTCCTGAGGGTGCCCCTGCCTATGGAAGCGGTCTGATTGAGCCCTTCCCTGTTCACCCTTCTCAGCTTTACGCCTTTGCGATGGGCCTCTCGGTCTCCCTTTGCCTCAGGTCACTTCCCACTATCATTAGATCCCTCAAGGGTTCTCAAATGGCCCTTTCCTTTCTGTTTTTGTACGGCTTGGCAAGATTGATTGAAGAGGGTTTTAGAGGTGATACCCCTAAGCATGTCATGGGTTTCCTCACCGCAGGACAGGGCATCAGCCTCTTATTGATATTGGTTTCTCTGCCCCTGTTAGCTTTTTCTTTCATCAAGGAGAAACGGGTTTGATTAGATCCAGTCTAATCCTTCTATGGTTGCTCTTAGCCTCTTCGAGTCTGTTCTCAGAAATTAACATTTCCTTTCCCAAAGGAGGTTACACCCTCCGAGAGGTCGTAGACAGAATTCAGCACGAAACACCTTTTGATATTGACCTTCCCTTCGTCGATAAAGCCTTGGTTAGGACAAAACTACCCAAGACACTTGAACTGAAAGAATCCCTATTCTGGATTTCTCGGTATCACGAAAAGTACAACCAACTCCTCTTACATTTTGACATCGAGGGCACAAAGGTCCGTTTTTCTGAGAGCTTCTCAAAGACAGCTGGAACAAGCATCAAGGTTCTAGATAGAAAAATTAGATTGAAGGGAGATGATTGGACCGTTAAGGATGCCTTAGCCAGTGCTAGTCGTCAGATCGACATTTCGATTCGCCTTCCCATGCGTGATGGTGCGAAACTCAGTTCCAAGTACAACTATCAATGTTCCCTTCGAGAACTGCTAGATGAAGTTCGAATCTACTGGTTGGAGTACAATCAACAAAGACTGATTTACCGATATCAAGATGGTGCCATAGTTTTCCTTGATGGCGGAAAAACTCCTGCTCCTCAGTCCACTCTAGATATTGAGCTTATGAGAAATATCTCAGATGAAGGAATCAAAAAAGAATCTCCCACTAAGCCCTCCTCCATCCTACCCATGCCTTGGGAAAAACTGCTTGAACCCAAAGAGAAGAACGACAAAGTGAAAAGCACTCGTCGCCCCCTTCCCCCTCAGGTCATGGTCACCAGTTCAGAAAGAGAAGAGGTTTCTTCAAAGAAAGTCCGGAGCCTTGGTATCCCCCTGCCGGAAGTTAAGCCAATTGACCATCTCCCCCCCTCTTCCCCTGAACCTTCTGCTCCAGCCAAGCTAGACCAAGGAAAGCTCTTAGCTGAGTTAAAAAAATTCGAGCCCCTCAAAGACCTCGGGCAGCAGGAAAGAATGATCCTCGTTCAAGACCTCATTCGCCCCCACCTCTTGCCTGAAAGCCCTGACATTCTAGCTGATTGGCTGTCAGTCCGGCTACCAAATCGACGCGGCATGAAATCATGGGCCGAGAAGATCAGAAATCTGGACATCTCCGGGATGAACTCCTTCCAGAAGAAGTCTACTCTTCGTGGAATCCAAGAAGAATGGCTCAAGAAAATATTGGCTCGGACTCACCTTCGGCAAGGGCCCAAGTCACCTGATCAAGGCTGGCATCGACGATATCGCCTAGGAGTTGGAGCTGGCCGTCACCCACTCCAGACTTCTTCACATGCAGTTAGACCTGTTGATAATGATGGGCTTTGGGTCAGTCAGGACCTCTTGCTCGATTACCGATTCAATCCTCCAGGACCATGGAATTATGGTTTTGGTCTAGGCATTGGCATGACTCATGCCAATGAACCGAAAGAACTTTCTGAAAGCTACCTATCTTTCCACTATCAAGGCGAAAGACACGTTAGCAGTGGAAGCTTGGAAACCGTTGCTCCTTTCCTTGATATGGAGGTCGTTACGGATGCCCTTAGCAAAGATGGTCTGCTGGAACACCAGCTATGGACTGCTGGCCTTACGCTTCATTGGCGAGAGAAAGCCATATCTGACGGAGACCTCACGAGTTCATCGACCTTCCATATGAGCAAGTTTCTTCCAATAGGTGACAGTCGATATCACTTCTTTTATCCAAGTGCTGACCTTCGACAAGACGGTTTTGGATACCGGCACCAATGGAGCTGGAGTCATGCCACGGCAGATACGGCTCAGGGGCCACATGGCGATGTCTATCTCATCCACAATAAAGGCCAACATTTCAGCAATGATGGTTTAGAATACGGCTTTGGATTTGGGTATCATTACAATCAGAGCCTATGGCGAAACTCCCTAGACATTGGTTTTAATAACTGGGACCGAAAGCCTAAAAGTGACAGCCTTCGATTTGAATGGACCTCAAGACGTGCTATCGGAAGAGGTGATGGAGTCCTTCACCTTCTCCATGAAATCCGTGAAAGTGACCACCTTTGGTACGATGGATCTTCTACTCTAGTTGAACTTTCTTGGGAGGTGAACTGGTAATGGCCTCTTTTCGAATTTACTACTTCATCCTTCTCCTCGCCCCTTTTGCCCTTGCCTCAGATTTTCGAGTCCAAGGCCCCAATGGTCCCTACAAGTCCTCCAAAACCGTTGAAATCGGCCAGAGGTTTGAATGCTTGGAGGACTCCCGACTTGTTATCTACGATTGTCCTATTCTCTTTCAACGTGGCACGGTCGGCTTTCGAGCTTCAAATTCTGTTTTCTTCATCTCCAGAGGTGGAGTGCGAGTCGGAGCTCTCAAACCTGCTCCGAGGATTGGATATCCTCGCCCTCCTCTCACCTTTAGGTTTTTTAGAGGTGCTTTACAAGCCACCGGTCTAGAGTGGCTGTTTGTAGATGATCAGGGAAAGGTACGGTGGTACAAGGAGGCGAATACGGGATTGAGTGACATCCAGATTGATGGAAAGAGTTGTAAGGGAGAAGAAGGTACCCTTCTTGTCGCCGAAGATCGTCAGTGGCTGGTCTTAGCCCCTAAAAAAGGCAAAACCTTTAACATGGATGGAATTCGGGACACCCAGTTGACCTCCCTTAAGGTAAAACACCGCGTGCTCAGGGAAGCTCAGGCATCAGTGGCCACTCGAACCAGTCGTTCTTCATATTCTGAAGGCGAAAAACATTGGAGCCGCGAGCGAAGAAAATTCCGCGCGACCAGCTTCCAAGAAGGTCAATATCGGTGAGCTTGCTTCTCATCACTCTAGCTGTAGCGGTGATTTCTGCGATGCTCCTTTTTCGCATTTATCACATGGGCCTTATGTTTGTTCTCTCTTCCTTCAATTGGAAAGTTGAAGATTTGAAGAGCTATGTCATCACCCCGAACGTTAAAATGTGGAATCAAGTTTTCGAGACCCTGTTGGTCATCGCAGTTCTTTATAAGGTCGTCTTTACTTAAATCATGATGTTTGCCCGATTAGCCCTCCTGATCTTTCTACTCCCATTGATGTTGGGATGTGTGGCACAGCTACAAGACAAGATGATTCTCAGAAAAGGGAACGAACTGAAAAAAGATGGGCGTATTCCTCGCAATTCTATTTTCAAATCCAGCAGTTTTTGGGAACTAGCTCGAAAAGTTCAAGCCAATCAGCCCAAGCCTGGAACCATCCTTCATCACTCAGGGAAAATCACCTTCAGCGGTGGAAAGTACCATCGATCTTACGAGTTTGATTATTCAAAAGAGAATTTCTCTAAGTGGAGTCTTGTGCTATACGAAGAAGGGAGCGAAAATCGACTGTTTTCTCTACACCGGAATCGACTGGGTCTGACCATTCAGGATGTTCAAGACCAAGTATTTCTCCAAACTCATGAGGATGAAGTCTGGAATAAACTCGGCAAACATCTCTGGTTCGACCACCTCAAGGATGCACTGGATAGTCTAGCTCCACCCGAGTTCACTCCCTCTCTTGATTGGCATGAAGAAGCAGATGGACTGAAATATTATATCCTGACTCGTGTTGACCCACATCCATCAGGTAACGATCTCAAGTCAATTAAGCATGAACTCTACTTTCACAAAAAGGGGAAAACTCTCGCCCGTCATATCAAGACACTTCTCGAAGTAGGAATCGTGGCGGATCAAAGATATCAGCGCTATCGACCTGTGGATGGAGCCTACTTACCCCATCGAATTTTGCTCAACTATCCGAAGGATGCCAAGAGAATCGACATCTCTATCGAGAGCACCAAACTGACGCCACCCAAAGGAGCTCAGGTCCTTCAGGAACTCTGATTCGTTTCTTTGGCCCTCATTACCCATCTGGTATTCCTAGCGGGGTGTGGACTTTTACTCTTTCATTTCGGCACTTGGATTCAGTTCCGCGAGATGAGACCCGATTACTTTTTCTGGATAGCTTTTTTCCTTCTTAGGCGTTCCAACTATCCGCACCTAATCCTCCTTATCGTT
>Ga0233432_10003781_pt1 | contig 13571 bp, 11 predicted proteins | sample SI_122_August201_6_FD_179870 | JGI IMG/M metagenome (GOLD analysis project Ga0233432, IMG submission 179870) | Seawater microbial communities from Saanich Inlet, British Columbia, Canada - SI_122_August2016_10_MG | ecosystem: Environmental > Aquatic > Marine > Inlet | place: Canada: British...
CGTTTTACCATAAATAGGGGTCAGAACAGGTTTTTTATATAAAAAAACCTGTTCTGACCCCTATTTTAAACAGAATTAATTATTTAGAGGACAGGACTGTGGAAATGCTTTCCGGAGGAGACATGTTGATTCGTGCATTGCACGATGAAGGGGTTGATTTAATTTTCGGTTACCCTGGTGGTGCCGTTTTACATATCTATGACGCAATATTCAATCAGGATAAGGTGGATCATGTTCTGGTGCGTCATGAACAGGCAGCTACACATGCAGCCGATGGTTACGCCCGTGCAACAGGCAGGCCAGGAGTCGTTCTGGTGACATCAGGACCAGGTGCAACCAATGCTATTACTGGCATTGCGACTGCTTATATGGATTCGATTCCAATGGTAGTTATTTCAGGTCAGGTTACCCGCGATTCTATTGGTCTGGATGCGTTTCAGGAAACAGATATGATCGGCGTCTCGCGCCCCGTTGTGAAGCACAGCTTCATGGTTCAAAAAGCTGAAGATATTCCCATGGTGGTCAAGCAGGCCTTCCATATTGCAACTTCTGGCAGACCAGGACCGGTTGTTATTGATATTCCGAAAGATGTTACTGATCCAGGGGAAACTTTCCCCTATGAATATCCGGAAACGGCAAAGATCCGCTCTTATAGTCCTCCTACCAAAGGTCATTCCGGTCAGATAAAAAAGGCTGTGGAAATTCTTATGAATGCCAAAAAGCCGATTATTTATTCTGGCGGTGGTGTGGTGATGGGTGATGGCGCGGAGCTGTTAACCCGGTTAGCTCAAAAGCTTGGCTATCCAGTGACTAATACTTTGATGGGGCTTGGCGCCTATCCGGCCACAGATAAACAATTTGTGGGCATGCTAGGCATGCATGGCACCTATGAAGCCAATATGAGCATGAATGATGCCGATGTAATTCTGGCCATTGGTGCTCGCTTTGATGATCGTGTGACCAATTCAGATGTGTCCAAGTTTTGTCCGGATGCGACTATCCTGCATGTGGATATTGACCCGGCAGCAATCTCCAAAACGGTTACAGCGCATGTACCTATTGTGGGCCCAGTAGTTCCTGTGCTTGAAGAAATGCTCGAGCAGGTAAATGCATCGAAAGTACAAATAGACGAGGAAGCCCTGGCAGCCTGGTGGAAAAAAATCGACCACTGGCGCGAACGTGACTCTCTGGCGGTAACTCCTGCAGAAGGCGAAGTCATTAAGCCACAACAGGTAATCCAGGCTTTGTATAAAGTAACTAATGGCGATGCCTATATCACCTCGGATGTGGGACAGCACCAGATGTTTGCTGCGCAGTATTATCACTTTGATAAACCACGACGCTGGATCAATTCCGGGGGGCTTGGCACCATGGGCTTTGGATTACCAGCGGCAGTGGGCGTTCAGCTGGCATTTCCTGATGCGATTGTTGCCTGTGTGACGGGTGAAGGCTCTATTCAAATGAATATTCAGGAACTGGCAACCTGTAATCAATGTGCCTTGCCGATAAAAATTGTGAACCTGAATAATGAAGCTTTGGGAATGGTGAAGCAGTGGCAGGATATGCAGTATGGCGGTCGCCATTCACATAGTACCTATGCAGATTCATTACCTGATTTTGTTGCTCTGGCTGAATCCTATGGCCATGTCGGTATACGCATTGAAAAGCTCAGTGAGCTTGAAGAAAAAATGAAGGAAGCCTTTGCCATCAAGGACAAGCTGGTATTTATTGATGTCTGTGTGGACCCTAATGAGCATGTCTATCCTATGGCGATCAAGGGCGGGGCAATGAGTGAAATGTTTTTAAGCAAGACAGAGAGGACTTGATATGAGACGCATTGTTTCTATTTTGCTGGAAAACCAGCCAGGTGCATTGTCACGCGTGGTAGGTCTTTTCTCACAACGCAATTACAACATTAACTCACTGACGGTGGCGCCGACGGATGATCCTACCTTGTCGCGATTGACGATAACCACCATTGGCGATGACCGCAAGATTGAGCAGATTATCAAACATCTGAACAAGATTGTTGATGTGGCCAAACTGGTGGATCTTACTGAAGGCAGTCATATTGAGCGTGAACTGTTGCTGATTAAAGTAAAAGCAACAGGAGCCCAACGTGCTGAAGTGAAAAGAGTCGCTGATATTTTCCGTGGTGATGTGGTGGACGTTACGCCGACCATGTATACCATTCAGTTGACCGGTACCAGTGAGAAACTGGATGGTTTCATTCAGGCTCTGGATGGGACTACCATTCTCGAGGTTGCGCGCTCGGGAGCTTCTGGCGTAGCCAGGGGAGAGAAGATTCTTAGTTTGTAGAACAGTCGCAAGTCTCAAGGTGCAAGGTGCAAGGTGCAAGGTACAAGGGACTCAGGTTTATGGGAAGAGTTCTGTAGGTCGAATAAGGCCGCAGGCCGCCATCCGACATGGCGTCTGCAAGACGCCCGCTTGAGACTTGTAACTTGAGACTCAAATAGGCTCTTCCACAAAGCTTACACTGGCCTGTTCATATTTGGGCAGTGCTGCCGCTTCCCGAAAAGATTTCATTGTTTCAAATGGCGTGTCTACCAATAGCATATTGATGACCCAGCCTGGCAAAGGGGAGCCCGGGTTCACATGGGCTTCATTGATGACTTGAACCGCACCCTTGGCAAGTGGCTGCAGATGCCAGCTAATGGTGGCTTAGGTTAAGCGTAACCGGCCTTTTTGTTCTTCAACAATACCTGTGGTGGCCTCGCTGGTCATCATCACATCCAGAGTCACTGGGTTTTGGCTCCAGTGAACCCGTGCCAGAATGTCGCGATCTTTCACCGGAAAAGGTGAATCATTAGCGGTATACACCAGAAGATTGGTATCGCTGATTTTTTCATGCACTGAAGATTCGACGCATTTATCAGCCCATTGCGGGCAGGCTTCTGAATCAAGAATGAGTGCAACCATGGAAGAGAGTCTTAAATCGTTCACCAATGTAACTGTTCTGACTGCATCGAAGGGGAATCCCGGGATCTTGCGGGTATAGACCTGAATATCTTCACGGTCGCGTCTGAGCTCCCAGCCCTGATTACTGGTCACAGGGTTTTCTGCAGCAAAGATGGGAGCAAGCACTTGCAGCAGTAAAAGAAGTATTCCAATTGCAGCTTTGCCCATTGTGAATCTCTCAGGAAAAAGACTCGTCTAGCTTAACTGGTATAGAAAGGGATTTCGTCTGTTTAATTTCACGCAGATTTTTTATGCAAAAAAAACCAGGCAACTGCCTGGTTTTTTCCTTGTGACTTGCGACTTGTTAAACCACTTTCTTCATTGCTGTCATATAACCGCGCAGAACTTGACCTACCGACTCAATAGGGTGATTTCTGATAGCGGCATTTACTTCGATAAGCTCGCGATCATCAACGCTGTTATCCTTAACCTGCACACCCTTACCAATAATGTCGGTATCGACTGCTTTCATGAAGTCTTCCAGCATTGGTACAGCGGCATGGGAAAACAGATAACAGCCGTATTCAGCAGTATCGGAAATCACGGCGTTCATCTCGTAAAGTTTTTTACGACCAATCAGGTTGGCAATCAATGGGACTTCATGCAGAGACTCGTAATAGGCTGATTCAGCAATTACGCCAGCAGCTGTCAGCGTCTCAAAGCATAATTCCACGCCTGCCTTGATCATGGCGACCATCAGAATGCCATTGTCATAAAACTCCTGCTCGCTGATGTCCGGGGCACCCTCTGGAGAAGAGAGCTCAAAAGCAGTTTTACCTGTGTCTTCACGCCAGCCCAGCAGTTTGGCATCGTCATTGGCCCAGTCTTCCATCATACCGGCTGAAAATTGTCCTTCCATGATGTCGTCCATGTGTTTTTCGAACAGAGGACGCAGGATGGATTTCAGCTCTTCACTGACTTCAAATGCTTTCAGTTTTGCCGGATTGGAAAGGCGGTCCATCATATTGGTAATACCACCCTGCTTCAGTCCTTCAGAAACAGTTTCCCAGCCATACTGTATTAATTTGGACGCATAGGCAGGGTCGATGCCTTTTTCCACCATCTTTTCAAAGGCAAGAATGGAGCCGGCCTGCAGTGTGCCGCAGAGTATAGTCTGCTCACCCATCAGATCAGATTTCACCTCTGCGATGAATGAGGACTCAAGTACACCAGCTCTGTGACCACCGGTAGCAGCAGCATAGGCTTTGGCAATTTCCAGGCCATCGCCATTGGGATCGTTTTCTCTATGTACTGCAATCAGGGTAGGGACACCAAAGCCACGTTTGTACTCTTCACGGACTTCCGTACCAGGACATTTAGGGGCAACCATCACAACAGTCAGGTCGTCACGAATCTGCATGCCTTCTTCAACAATATTGAAACCATGCGAGTAGGCAAGGCAAGCACCTTTTTTCATCAGCGGCATGACCTGTCCGACGGCATCGGAGTGCTGCTTATCTGGTGTCAGGTTAAGCACCAGATCAGCTGTCGGTACAAGCTCTTCGATGGTACCAACAGTAAAGCTGTTCTCGGAGGCATTAACCCAGGATTGTCGTTTTTCCTGAATTGCTGATTCACGTAAGGCATAGCTGATATCCAGGCCGCTATCGCGCATGTTAAGCCCCTGGTTGAGTCCTTGGGCACCGCATCCCAGGATGACCACTTTCTTGCCTTTCAGTTTGTCCACACCGCCTGAGAACTCCGAGGAGTCCATAAAGCGACACTTCCCGAGTTCTTCAAGCTGCAGGCGCAAGGGAAGGGTGTTGAAATAATTCATTGAAAACTCCGGTGTCTATTGGTGATTAATTAAGGTTGCTTAAATCAGGGCGGCAATATTAAGCAAAAATGCCTCTTTGGTCTAATTATTCTGAGGATTTAGTAAACTAATTTTGCCGAATTAAAAATTCCGGGTCTAATAAAACTGCCTGGATAAAGTAAAACGCTCTCTGATTTGAGTTTCCTAACTATCTATTTGTCCATTTGCGCTGGTTTAGCGCGTATAATCGCTAATCTTACGAAATATACAGGGTGTAAACGCTTAAATGAGCGAAGACAGAGAAACAGATCTTGTGCAGGATGATGACACTGAAAATAGTGAGTCTATTCTCCTGATTGATGATCATGAGGAAGTGGTTTCCGAAGATGGGCGCAAGGTACGCCGCAGAGGAATTTACCTATTGCCTAACCTGCTGACCACTGGAGCCATGTTTGCCGGCTTTTATGCAGTGATTTCTGGCATGGGTGGTGATTTTAGTCATGCCTGTGTTGCCATCATCGTTGCCATGTTCCTTGATGGATTGGATGGCCGCGTGGCAAGACTAACCAATACCCAAAGTGCCTTTGGTGCTGAATATGACTCCCTCTCCGACCTCATAGCCTTTGGTATGGCTCCGGCACTGATTTGTTTCAGCTGGGCTCTGTCTACTCTGGGTAAGGCTGGCTGGACCATCTGTTTTATTTACGTGGCTTGTGCAGCCCTGCGCCTGGCTCGTTTTAACGTCCAGCTGGGTACTACTGACAAGCGTTTCTTTGTAGGGCTGGCAAGCCCCGCTGCAGCCGGACTCGTGGTCTTCATGGTCTGGGTGTTAACTGAATACGAAGTTGAAATAACGCGTCTGGTTTCGATGATAGCGGCACTGGTAACTTTTATAGCCGGTGCCCTGATGGTACTGAATATCCGCTATTACAGTTTCAAGGACCTGGACATGAAAAACCGGGTGCCTTTTATCGTGATGATTCTGGTGGTGCTGGTTTTTGTCATAGTGTCATGGGACCCCCCAATCGTGTTATTTTTAATGGCTATCACTTATGCCATGTCTGGACCGGCGATGGCGGTTTACGCACGTAAAGAAAAACTGATGAGCAGGTTCCGGACTGATGGGACTGAGGGGAATACGACTGTCTCCGAAGAGGAATTTTTTACAGAATCAGGTCAGGGTGTTGGGGACGCCGCCGATAGTGAGAGCAATAGTGAAGTTGATATCGACCAGAAAGACGAAACCAGGGATTGAGCTGTCGGGAAGCTTTTCACAAAAAACTGGTCACAATACTTACATACGCATTTTTTTTAGAACGACAGGAGTTAAGGCGAGATGATTATTAAAACCAGGAAAGAAATTCCTTCTTCAGAGATTACGCCTGAATCAGTTTACCGGGAACGCCGTAAATTCATGAAAACAGGTGCTAAGGCTGCTTTTGGTGTTGCCGGAGCTGGTTTATTGTCTTCTGCTGCCAGTGCACAAACTGGTGATGCGCTATTTGCCCGGGCACCTGCAGATATTAACCTGGCATCCAAACCCGACTGGCTGGTTGAAAAGGCCGCCATGCGCACTGATGCGCCAGCGAGTGGCCCTTTCAATACCGATGAAGAGCTTACCCCTTTTGAGGATGTCACCACCTATAACAATTTTTATGAATTCGGAACCGGTAAGGATGATCCTGCGCGTAATGCCCGTGATTTCAGTATTGATCCATGGACTGTGGAAGTCAGCGGAGAAGCTAACAAGACCGGGACCTATACACTTGAAGATATTCTCAATCCCCATACCTTTGAAGAAAGAGTATTTCGCCTGCGTTGTGTCGAAGCCTGGTCCATGGTTATTCCGTGGGTGGGATTTTCTCTGGGAGACTTGCTCAAACGTTTCGAGCCTAACGGCGATGCAAACTATGTGCAGTTTGACACGCTCGTTGATTCGGATCAGATGTCTGCTCAACGCTCAAGATTTGCCACCATTGACTGGCCTTATCAGGAAGGCTTGCGTATGGATGAAGCCATGAATCCACTGGCTACAATTGCCACCGGCCTTTATGACGATATCCTGCCTGCTCAGAACGGAGCGCCATTGCGTCTTGTCGTACCATGGAAATATGGCTTTAAAAGTATCAAATCCATTGTCGCTATTCGTTTTACCAAAAATATGCCCAATAATACATGGAGAGATCTGCAGGCCAGTGAGTACGGTTTTTACGCCAATGTAAATCCACAGGTGAGCCATCCGCGTTGGAGTCAGGCCAGTGAGCGGCGTCTGCCTACCAGTCTGTTTAACCCGCGTCGTATAGACACCATGATGTTCAATGGCTACGCAGATGAAGTGGCCAGTATGTATGCCGATATGGATTTACGCAGATTCTATTAACAGACCTTATATCGGCCCAGCCTGACAGATGACTTTTCTGGCCAAACCTGCCGTTTTTCTGCTTTGTTTGCTGCCGGGTGCTTACCTGGCTTATGCCGTATATCTGGCATTTAGCGGTGGTGAGAATCTGCTCGGCCCGGATCCGGCTCAGTTTCTATCATTAGAGACAGGGGAGTGGGCCATACGTTTGCTTATATTATCTCTGGCAATCACTCCATTACGATATTTGCTGAACTGGCCTTATGCCTTTCGTTTTCGACGTATGATAGGCCTGTTTGCCTATTTTTATGTGTGTATGCATCTACTGGTTTTTCTGATGTTCCTGTTGCAGTGGCAATGGGGAGCTATAGGAAGGGAGATTGCAGAGCGGCCTTTCATCACCATTGGTTTTGCAGGCTTTGTATTACTTACGCTATTAGCCCTTACCTCCTTCAATGCGGCGCAGCGCAAGCTGGGAAGAAACTGGAAACGCCTGCACAGACTGACCTATGCCGCCTCAATTCTGGGTGTTATGCATGTCATATGGATTGTGAGATCCAGCTATTTCGATGCGGTTTTGTATGGCAGCCTGGTGCTCTTGCTGCTGGGATACAGGCTGCTAAGGAAATACAGCGAAGCGGTCCGAAAATTCAGCATTCTTGGGTGAATAGGCCTTTTTAAAGTAAAGGTCTTGTCTGAGTATGCTTAATAAGTATAATGCGCGTTCTCATTTTTTGAGATGTTCTGTTCCTGGAAGTTTGGGTCTGTAGCTCAGTTGGTTAGAGCGCACCCCTGATAAGGGTGAGGTCGGTGGTTCAAATCCACCCAGACCCACCAAATTTCCCCAAATAGAGTTTGTAGCTCAGTTGGTTAGAGCGCACCCGCACCTTAGATAACCCGCACCTTAGATAAATAGGGGTGAGGTCGGTGGTTCAAATCCACCCAGACCCACCAAATTTCCCCAAATAGAGTTTGTAGCTCAGTTGGTTAGAGCGCACCCGCACCTTAGATAACCCGCACCTTAGATAAATAGGGGTGAGGTCGGTGGTTCAAATCCACCCAGACCCACCAATTTTTGTCCTTATATCGTTAAGTTTCCTGTAAGTTTTGCCTTCATTTCCGGCCTGCGATCACAGATTGCAGTCGTTACCAACACATGAAGCTGTGCTTCATAAAAAGCGTGCTGGTTTACCCACCCAGCCCCACCAATTTTTGTCCTTCTTCCAGGCAGCTTCCCGCTAACTTGTGAATACCAATCAAATCACTATAATCGCCATGCTTGATCCTTTTCAAAAAACGAAACCAAAAAATCTAGATTCAGGGGCTTTCTAGGCCGACGTACTTTTATGTTTAGATATGCAGCTGACCGCTTGCCAGTTCTGTTTGTTCTTGCTTTTAGTTTTCTCGACTTCACCGTGTATTTTTTAGTGAATAATATCTGGTGGCTGTTTGCTTATTTGTTGCTCATGATTATTCCAAGAGGCCTGATATGTGCCTGGAATCACCACCATCAGCATACGCCTACATTTTTTTCGAAACCCCTTAATCGCCTGCTTGAATTTTTCTATGCGCTGCATACTGGTGCAACTACTAATCTGTGGGTATTGCATCATGTGTTGGGGCATCATAGAAACTTTCTGGATCAGAGCCAGGATGAAAGTGGCTGGCAACGTAAGAACGGCGAAGCAATGAACCCCCTGGAATATACCTTAATGATTGCAGGAACTGCGTATTTCAGAGGCTTCAAAGTGGGTAAAAAATTTGAAAGGGTGCAACGTGAGTTTTTGCTTTATACCCTGCTTACTTTTGTTGGACTGGTTTTGTTGTGCTGGTTTAGATTCATCCCTGCAATATTGGTTTTTGTGGTGCCTATGGTGATCAGTCTTTTATTTACCTCCTGGGTTACTTTTGATCATCATTCAGGACTGGATGCTGATGATCAGTTCCAGGCGTCCTATAATAATACGAACCGGATTTTTAATATTGTGACCGGCAACCTTGGTTATCATACCCCCATCACTTTCATCAAGGTCTGCATTGGTCAAAGCTGCCAGAGTTACATGCAGAAATAAAACACCTGATTCCTGCAGAGTTGATGAGAGATGCCGTGTTTGTAATGTCTGAGGCGTAATCATTCCAATAGTATTAATTCGATTTAGATTTTTTTTCTCTCCGACCATAATTTAGTGTTTTTCTGACTAAGCCCCCCAGGCACATTTTTTAGCTAATCATTAAGAACAGGCTGCTGGATATTGCTCCAATGTACTTTGCAGCATTAGTCCGTTTATAAAAAATTTATGCTAATGTTCCTCAATAAATTGTCATACATTCCTAAACGTAATAGATAGTCAGGTGTAATGAAGATGCAGAAAAAAGCCCTTGGAAAATCCACTCTGAACGTGGCGCCATTGGCTTTTGGTGGCAATGTTTTTGGCTGGACAGCTGATGAGTCACGTTCTTTTGAACTGCTGGATGCTTTTGTTGGTGCTGGTTTCAACTTGATAGATACAGCTAATGTTTACTCAGCCTGGGTACCGGGACATGTGGGTGGTGAATCTGAAACGCTTATTGGCAAATGGCTGAAAAGGGGTCATGTAGCACGTCATGAGATTGTGCTTGCGACTAAAGTAGGTGTTGATTTGAATGGCTCATTCGATATGAGTAAAAAATCCCTGAGCCGTGCAAGCATATTGAGTGGAGTGGAAGATTCGTTGAGGCGCCTGCAAACGGATTATATTGATCTTTATCTGTCCCATATTGATGATGAGAATACGCCATTAGAGGAAACACTGTCTGCCTATGATGAACTGATAAAAGCCGGCAAGGTACGTTATATCGGCGCCTCCAACATTAAAAAAGATCGGCTGGAAGAATCGCTGCTGATCAGCACGAAGAATGATCTGCCTGCTTATGTAGCGCTCCAACCTCGCTACAATCTGTATCATCGAGAAGACTATGAAGGGGAGTTACAGGATTTCTGTGTGGCTCATGAAATTGGTGTGTTTACCTATTTTTCCCTGGCCAGTGGTTTTCTAACGGGCAAATACCGAACTGAAGCCGATCTGGAAGGGAGCTCAAGAGCGGGTTTCGTCGGGGGTATGTTAGATGAAAGGGGCCATAGTATTTTACATGTTCTTGATGAAGTGGCCGCTGAACTTTATGCCAAACCCTCTCAGGTTGCCCTGGCCTGGATAATCGCCCAGCCAGGGGTTGTAGCGCCGATTGCCAGTGCAACGACCCTGACACAGCTCAAGGAAATTATGGCATGTGCCGAACTGGTTTTAACTGAATCCCAGCAACAACGTCTGATTGAAAGTGGCAATAAAGTGATAAATAGGGAAGCCAATTAATGAAATTTAAATATCTGTTAGCGTTTGTCATCACATTTTTTACTTGCCAGCTTGTGTTTGCTCACCATGGCAATTTTACCTATGACGGGGATACCATTATGACACTGCAGGGTGAGGTAATAGCATACAACTACACCAATCCACATGGTTCCATAGTCTTGAGAACGCAAGGCGATACAGATATACATATTGAAATTGACGGGCCCTCTCTCATCGGGCCTATGGGGACCGACAGGATGGCCTTGCAGCCTGGTGACAGAATTGTTGCCTATGTTAGCCCAAACAATATTGGCAAGGAGAACGAAGTACTCGGCAGGGAGGTGATCCGTGAAGATGGTTCTGTGGTTCTCGTCTCGGTTGCCTATGCGCGACAGCAACAACGTCAGTCAGTAATGCCTGCAGAGTCTGTATTGGGTACCTGGGTCCCTGAACGTACTAATCTCTTTGCTTATGTGGCCAGCAGTTCTGACTGGAATCTTACTCCGGCGGGACAGTCATCCTTTGATACTTATGATGTTTCAAAATCCTTTGCACAAGCTGAATGTATATCTGCCACGTCGCCATTGTTAATGATGTATCCAACGGCAAACTCACTGGTTGAGGTTGACGGCAATATTGAGATTAATGCTGACTGGATGGGCGCTACCAGGACTGTATATATGGATGGTCGCGATCACCCCGAGAAAGACACACGCTTTTATCAGGGACATTCAACAGGTCGCTGGGAGGGCACTACTCTGGTGATAGAAACAACTAATTTTGATGAAAATGCCATAGGCAATGTCTTCAGCGTTGCCTCTGGTAAAGATAAAACATTGCTGGAACGAATTTCCCTGAATGCTGATGGCTTATCTGCCAGCTATGCATTCACACTGACTGATCCCGAATATCTTGCACAAGCCGTTAGCATCAGCTACCAGTGGAATTACCGGCCTGATGTGAGTATCAGCAGTGAAGCCTGTGATCTTGTCTCGGCCAGGCGCTTCCTGGAAGACTGATACTGTTACGATATATTTTTCGTTCAATAGCTAAAACTATTCAATCCCAAATCCCACCCCCAATGAGGTGATGATGAAGCATTTTATAATTTCCCTAAGCGTTTTTTTATTGCTGTCCTGCTCCGGCGAAAGTGAACCTGTTTCAGTTCAAATTGACGAGGCTATCCAGCTTGATCAAAGCAGCGAATCTGACAGGTTAAACCAGTGGTTTGCCGAAAAAAACGAAGAGCGTCTGGCATTCAGTCCTATCGAACTGGCCGCACTGGGAAGGAAGGAATTTTATGACCAGCTAGACCAGTTCAATGATGAGGCAGTAGAAGAGCAGCTGAACTGGCATGCTGGCACTATTGAGGAAATGGAAAATAATTTTTCCTATGAAGCGCTGGATTTTGAAAGCAAAACTTCCTGGGATGTTTGGAAATATCTTTACCAGCGCTCCCTGGATATTCATGCCTTTTCGGATCATAACTATATCTTTGAACAGATGGATGGCATGCATTCTTTTTTCCCTGTGTTCATGGCTAATTACCATCGCGTAGATACGATAAAGGACATGGAAGACTATATTGCCAGGCTTGGGGAAATCGGCAGGGCGCTGAATCAGGAGCTGGACAATGCCAAAGCCAATGCAGAGCTGGGTGTGAGAGCCCCTCGATTTGCCTATCAAATGGTCATTGAGGAATCCAGGAAACTGATTGCTGGCGTGCCCTTCAATGCTGTCGAGAATGATTCACCACTCTGGTCTGACAGCCAGGCAAAAATCAATGCTCTGTTTGAAGCTGGTGAAATAGATGAGGGTGAAGCCGAACTATTGAGGGGTGAAGTGGAATCGGCCTTACTAGTGAGTGTGCAACCGGCCTATGCAGATTTGATTGCCTGGCTAAGTCAGGATTTGGAAAACACTGATGCGCAGCCACAAGGAGTATGGGCACTTCCAAACGGAGTCAATTACTACCAGCAACTGTTGTCCTACTATACCACTACTGATTTGACCGCCGAAGAAATTCATCAGATAGGGCTTGATGAAGTAGAGCGTATCCGCGGTGAAATGGAAGACATCAAAGACGAAGTGGAATTTGATGGCGATATGCTGGAATTTTTCCAGTTTGTCAGCTCGGATGAACAGTTTTTTTATCCAAATACCGCAGAGGGACGTCAGGATTATCTGGATGCGACCAATGTGTATTACGATTTCATCAAGACTCTGCTGCCACAGTACTTCGGAATCCTGCCGAAAGCTGACCTGGTGGTAAAAAGAGTGGAGGCATTCAGGGAGCAGGATGGCGCGCCGGCTCATTATTTTGCCAGTAGTCCGGATGGTTCCATACCCGGTGTGTACTATGTTCACATGTCAGATATGGGAGCTAATCCAACTACGCAGCTGGAGTCTGTGGCTTATCACGAAGGCCTGCCTGGACATCACATGCAAATTGCCATCAGCCTTGAATTAACGTCGGTACCAGAATTTCGTCGGCAAACCAGTTATAACGCCTATGTTGAAGGTTGGGGCCTGTATGCGGAAAAGCTGGCATGGGAAATGGGTGCCTATGAAGACCCTTATAAGAATATTGGCCGGCTTTCAAACGAGATGTGGCGAGCAGTGCGTCTTGTCGTAGATACTGGAATGCATGCGATGGGCTGGTCTGAGGAAGAAGCGATAAACTATTTTGCGGCGCATACTATTACTCCCATCGAATCCATTGTGGCAGAAATACGCCGTTATCTGGTGATTCCCGGTCAAGCCACCAGTTATAAAATTGGCATGCTGAAAATCCTGGAGCTGCGCGAGCGTGCCCGGGAAGCGCTGGTGGATGACTTTGATATACGGGATTTCCATGATGTTGTGCTGGGCGGTGGCGCCCTGCCACTGGATATTCTTGAGCGCAGGGTGAATAACTACATAGAGCAGAATTTGCAGATATAAAGGATTCGGCTCTTTCCTGCTTTACTCCATGTGAATGGCAATGATATAAAAAACAGTGTTTATAATAAAAATATACTTTGGGGGGCAGGTCTGATGGCCAGCAAGACTAAGAATCGGTTGACGGCATTTTTATTGGGCTGCAGCTGCTTTTGTATTACCTATGTTTCCGCTCAGGAATTACCTGACTGGAGTGGTGTCTGGGCCA
>Ga0233432_10003786_pt1 | contig 13562 bp, 6 predicted proteins | sample SI_122_August201_6_FD_179870 | JGI IMG/M metagenome (GOLD analysis project Ga0233432, IMG submission 179870) | Seawater microbial communities from Saanich Inlet, British Columbia, Canada - SI_122_August2016_10_MG | ecosystem: Environmental > Aquatic > Marine > Inlet | place: Canada: British...
TGAGCAAAAAGAGTTAATCGATTCATCTTATTCAGATTCTATGGGCGTTTATGAATTTCATGTCCAGAAGCCTGAAATTTATACTTTAAGTTGTTCGAAGGAAACGTTTATTCCAATTGAAGCAGGAGTCGATTTAGCTTCGAATCAAATTTCGGATACAATTTGTCAGGATATAAAATTGAATCATAAGAGCCCAAAGGATTTATACTTTTTGGTGGAGGATCAAAAAACGGGCCTTCCCATTGCTGGTGTAGAAATGAAATTATTGGAAGATGAAGAGTATAAACTTTTTACCTCAATTGAAGGAGAAGCGCTACAGAACCTTCCTGATAAGGATTTTAGTGACTCAACAGTGTTTACTTTGATGCTGAGCAAGGAGGGTTACTTCGACAAAACAGTCGAATTCAAAGTGAATTTTGACCTAAATAATGCAGTTAAGGTTAATGAGATTATTGATTTAACAATGGACCGTCGTGTAGATGACGTCGCAGAGATGATTCAGATAAATCCGATAAATTTTGATTTGAATTCATCTCAAGTGAGGCCTGATGCAGCGATTGAATTGGAGAAAATAATTTCAATTTTGAACGAGTATCCGGAAATGATTGTAGAATTAGGGTCTCACACAGATTGCCGTGGATCGGCACCCTACAATCAGGCACTTTCACAGCGAAGAGCTATCTCTAGTCTAGAATATATTCAAAAAAGAATCACCACACCAGAACGTGTGTCTGGAAAAGGTTTCGGTGAGAGTATGTTGAAAAACAATTGTTCCTGTGAAGGTGACACGAAATCTGAATGTTCAGATTCAGAACATGCGGAGAACAGAAGGACAGAATTTATTATTGTTCAGGACAAGTGATAGCCATTGATTTGAATACTATTGTGATCTCGAAAAGATGAACAGGCGGTTTTACATATTGATATTGTTCCTCCTTCTAGCGCTTGGCGGGTTTTCCCAAACTTGTTCTTGGATCGTCGGAGATACATCTTTAAATAACCCTGAGTGGCTTAGTTGCACCGGTTCCGTTTACACAATTTATCTGCAGCCAGATTCAAATACAGGTGTTCTTATTGTTGATTGGGACGACGGGACAATAGATACAGTTTCAGGCGGACTGTCTACCTCCTCATTTCTGTCACATAATTATCCTGACTCTGTTGTGACCTATAATATTGTCATTAATGATACAACTAATAATTGCGTTAGTTATGGCACTCTTATTCAGGAAGAGCAGACTAATTCATCCATTGAGCTGCCCTTGGGACAAGGCACCTCTGTGACATGCGCTCCGGGTATAATTAGTTTTATAAATAACAGTACAGACGTTTCTCCATATACTTATTTTGAATGGGATTTTGGCGATGGCACTCCTGTGCAATCATTTGGTTATACTAACGCTGGCGACACACTGAACCATATGTACATGCCAGGCACTGTGGATTGTGCTACTACGGTATCCTTAGATGCGTACAACAACTGTAACATAAATAATCCATCTACTGCAACATTCAATCCTGTTAATATTTACGAGAAGGATGAAGCTATTATTGAACCTGATTTTACGACTTTATGCTATCCAGACACAATAGTTCATTATGAAAGTGAGCCTATAAAGAATTGCATTAATGATGGAAATACGGCACAGAGGTTGGAAAAGTGGAATTTTGGTGACTATTGGGGTTTAGGGGTTGATTCTATAATTGATTGGGTTCCATATGATCCCCCAAATGTTCCAGGTCATGATGTTAGTTATCCTGGAATCGGCGCCTACGTGGCCTATTTGTTTGATAGTAGCAGATGTGGTGTGGATACTGACTCAGTAGTTATACAAATAACGTCTCCGCCTGCTGCAGAGCTCAATCTTGCTCAGGATAGTGTTTGTCAAGGCAGTGCCGCTGCATTTACTCATTCAAATGGCGGCGTTCAGAACACTATTAATTATGGGGATGGTTCTACATTTTATAATTTTTCATCTACAGCGTACCATATATATTCTAGTCCAGGAACTTACCAAATTACCGCTGTATCTACAATCTTAGGAGCGTCATCTGCTTGCTCAGATACCGCCTATGACTCAATTACAGTGATGCCCTTGCCAAATCCTCAATTTACCAGGAGTCCGATTCAGGGATGCGATAGTTTACAAGTTACATTCATAAATAATTCAACTGGAGCGACGTCTTTTAACTGGAATCTTGGGTTCGGAAATACTTCTAGTTTATTCACTCCACCAGTTGTTAGTTATACGACGGCTGGTCAACATTGGATAACTTTGCAGGCTGTCACCTCGTTTGGTTGCGTCAAAAGTGTGTCCAATTGGGTGAAGGTGTTTGCTAGTCCTGTGGCAAATTTCTCTGCACCTTCAGTTTGTGAAGATTTACCAGTTTCATTTTCAAACTTATCAACGACAGGATATGGAGGCTCAATAATAAGTCGTTTATGGAGTTTTGGCGACTCTGCTAATTCTACGTCCAACTTAAATAATCCTTCATTTACCTATTCAGATTCTGGTATTTATGAAATTGAACTCGTTGTTAATACTCAATATTGCCACGACACAGTATTAGGAAATGTGCAAATTGAACCAAAGCCAATAACGGAATTTCAAAAATCTGACTCTTCTGGATGCTCTCCGCTTTCAGTAACCTTTTCAAATCAATCGACTGGTGCTAATTCCTATTCTTGGAATTTTGGCAATGGGTCGGTTAGTAGTAATTCATCCCCAAGTACAGTATATAATTATACTTCTTCAGGAGGTGGCGACACCTTGTTTTTTGTAACGCTTCAGGCTACTAGTTCTTTTGGATGTGTTGATGAAAAAGAAGACACAATTTTTGTAGCGGGGAACCCTGACGCAGCTTTTAGTCATGACGCAACACCTCAATGTGCCCCCCTTTCCGTAAACTTCAGCAATCAGTCGGTAGGCGCCATATCATCTATTTGGTCGTTTGGTGATGGCGACTCTTCGTCTTTGTCAAACACCTCCCATACTTACAGTAATAGTAATGTATTCATCGAAAATTTTACTTCCGTTTTAACTATTGAGTCAATTAATGGCTGTACAGATAGTACCTCGGATGTAATCTCGGTTTATCCTGAACCCATTTTTCCAATTAGTTCCAATGCTGATTCGGGATGCACTCCACTAGAAGTTCAATTTCAAACTACGTCTGGCGGAATTTCTTACGATTGGGATTTTGGGGATGGAGATACCCTTTCGAGTGGATCCAACTCGACGTCTCATACATTTATTAACGACAGTAATGTAGTCCTCAATTTTTTGGTAAGACTGGTTACTCGGTCAGCTTTTAATTGTTTTGATACCACCTATGATACAATAATGGTTTTTCCAGGTGTTTCTGCTCAATTCAGCGTTTCTCAAGATACCGGATGCCAACCACTATTCGTTGAATTTGCGAATCAATCGGTTGGGGGTGATTCGTTTTTTTGGTACTTTGAGAATGGTGATTCATTGGTGCTTAACTCCATGGATTCAGTCTCCAAGGCATACTCCAATTACTCATCAGACACTTTAATTGCGTCGCCAAGATTATCTGTTTCAAATATTTATGGATGTACTGATACTTCTTCTCATTCAATTGTTGTTTTTAGGTATCTAAACTCCTCATTCTCTTCACTTGATTCAATTTGTAGTCTAAATGAATTAGAGTTTCTTGATTCTTCATCAAACGCAGTTTCTTGGTTTTGGGACTTCGATGATGGGGATACAAGTGATTTGCAAAATCCGAATCATATTTTTGAAAACAATGACACGATAGTTTTGACTTATCAAGTCAATTTACTGGTAGCATCAATTGAAGAATGTCTAGATGACACAACGATGCAAATTGCTGTACAACCGAGTAGCAGCGCCAATATCAGTGCTTCCTTAATTTCGGGCTGTCCACCCCTTGAAGTCGAGTTTTATAACCTGTCCCTAGGAGCTACCAGTATTAATTTGAATTTTGGTAATGGAGATAGTATTATACAGCAGACACTTGACACAATTCAGGGTATATATTACAACACAACTCAGGATACTGTTTATTATTACCCTACTCTAATTGCAGAAAATATATATGGATGCAATGACACTATGACATTGGGGATTGAGGTTTTTAAAAGACCATTTGCTTCTTTTAACTCAATTGATTCCGCATGTAGCCTTGAGGAAATTCAATTTAGTGATTCATCACAAAATGCTCAGAACTGGTCTTGGGATTTTAACAATGGAAATTACAGCTCATTAACGAATCCAGTATACACTTTCGAAAATGTTGACTCTTTAGCTATGCCGGTGGATGTCCATTTATTAGTTACATCCGTAGAAGGATGTGTTGATGACACTCTTAAACAGGTAGTTATTTGTCCTAATAGTAGCGCTCAATTCATCTCCTCCGCTATTTCTGGTTGTCCTCCATTAGAGGTTGAATTCTACAATTTATCTACAGGAGCAGTTAATTATATCTGGGACTTCAATAATGGCGATAGCATTGAAATCAACTCGCTCGATACGGTTGAGACAATATTTTTCAATTCTACTCAAGATACGATTCAGTATTTCCCTACGCTAGTGGCTGAAAATCAATACGGCTGTAATGATACAACTGATATTGAAATTGAGCTTTTCAAAGAGCCAATCGCTTCTTTTACAGCACCATATTCTGTTTGCAGCCCCTTAGATGTAGTTATTACCAATGAAAGCGTTAACGCCTCAATCTTTAATTGGACTCTAGATACTCTCGGGCTCTCTAATTTGTTTGAGCCAACTATATTTCTCGAGAACCTTGGCTTAGATAGTTTTTCCATTTTAGTTGAACTTAATGTTTCATCAATTGAGGGCTGCGAAGCAGACACCTCTCAATTGATTGAAATTGATCCAAATCCAATAAGTGAGTTTCATATAGATACATTGACTTGGTGTTCGGGCAATGATTATTCATTTCAAAATAACAGTGTTGGAGCTGTCTTAAACTATTGGCAGTTTGGAATCGAAAATAATTTTGAACTTATCAATAATGATTCTTTTGCGAAAGAATTTTCTAATTATCAACCAACATCAGTAAATAAGAGGTTGACATTGGTTGTTGAAAACGAATTCGGCTGTAGAGATACATTTGAACAGATAATTACCGTTCTCCCACATTTAGAATCCAATTTTGCTTCACTTAATGAAGGGTGTTCTCCTCTGAAATTACAATTTATCAATTTATCACTTGGTGCTAATTTGTTTGAATGGAATTTTGGTGACGGCAGCGTTTCTTATTATGATGACCCGATACATACATTTCACAATATAGGTTCCTTCGATTCTATTTTTAACGTTCAACTCAAAATCACTTCACCATATGGGTGTCAAGATTCTTTTTCGAGTCAGATATTAGTTAGGGCTGAACCTCTTGTGTCTTTTTTGGCAAGTCCCATTCTTCAAAGATTTCCCAAGGACTCAGTTTTTACAGTAAATAATTCAAGTTTGGGTTTTCCTTCTTATCGATGGGACTTCGGAGATTCTACAGTTATGGAACTTTACCAGCCCCCAGTCTATTCCTATGGAACCTGGGGTGAGTTCGATATAAACCTTGATGTAACAAATGCGAATTGTTCTAATTCCGATTCATTAGAAATTAGAATTCTACCCCCATACCCAGTTGTGTCATTTGACACTATTATTGAAGGGTGTTCTCCTCTTTCTGTAAAGTTTTTCAACCAAACGAAGTATGTTGTGTCTTGGTTTTGGGATTTTGGAGATGGCACATTCTCGAACGAAGAATTTCCAGTTCATTCGTACTTGGATACGGGAGTTTTTGATGTTACCCTCATTGTTTCCGGTTACGGAGGTGATTTTGATACTGTTAAAGTTGTGGGAGCAGTCAAGGTGAACGCATCGCCAGAGGCTAGTTTTACTTTTAATCCTCAGGAGATTAATAATTTGCCTTGGGAACCTGTTTTTTTTAAAAATTTTTCCTCACACCTAGACTCTATAAGATGGGATTTTGGAGATAACACAAATTCTTCAGATACCAATCCAAGGCATAATTATTTGGATCAAGGTTCATATTACCCATCACTCGAGATATGGACTGATGAGGGGTGTAAAGATGAATATCTTTCGGTTATTCCAATCTACATTAAACCTCAGGGGAATCTTGAGGTCCCTAATGCATTTACGCCGAATACTGAATTCGAAGGTTCAGGACAATTTCAATCTCCATTTTATTTAGATGGTGAGTTTGAATTAGGTTCTCAAATCGATCAAAATAATTTGAACAATCAAATATTCTTCCCTATTATGTATGGAGTTCAAGAAGATCAGTTTGAGTTTAGAATATATAATCGTTGGGGTCAAGAATTATTTTTCACTACAAATATATTTCAGGGCTGGACTGGATACTACAATCAAAAGGTTTGCCAGCAGGATGTTTATTTATGGCATGTTACTGGGGCCTTCATAACAGGACAACGATTCAATCGAAAAGGTGAAGTATTATTGATTCGCTGATGATTCGGGAGCATAAGTATATATTGGTAATACTCGGCGCGATGTTTTCGGTATCCATTGCTTTTTCGCAGCAGCCACATTTCTCCCAATTTACTCGCAATCCGGTTTTTTATAATCCAGCTTTTGCGGGGAATACGATTCGGACTAAAGCAAATCTCAATTATCGAAACCAATGGCCTGCACTGAAAGCACATTACGTTACATCTAGCGCCTCAGTAGAGCTAAATTTTGATGAATTTAATAGTGGCTTTGCGGCTCTTTATCTACAAGATAATGCCGGTAGTATGAATCTTACAACAAGACAATTCTCCCTAAATTATGCTTATAACTTAAGGCTGTCTAGAAACATGAGACTGCGCATGGGTTTAAGTTCTGGTTATGGGCGTATCGGATTAGATATTTCAAAATTAATTTTTGGAGATCAAATAATTCTGCGTGCGCCTGTCAGTGGCTCAGTGAGTCAATTGAATATGTCAAGGGTAAATTTCATTGATTTGGGTACAGGCATTCTTCTATTTCAAAAAAATTGGTGGGTAGGCACTTCTGTTCATCATTTTAATGCGCCGAATATTTCTCTGAAAAACCTAGAAGCCAGGATGCCTCCGTCCTATTCTTTTCAAGGGGGTGCGAAAATTTGGACTAAAAAAGACATTAAGAAAGTGGAACTGTATTCGTTGGTAGTTTTGTCAAGTTTAATTTGGCAGCGACAATGGAAACAACATGAAGTAGGGGTTAATTTTCGATATAAAATTCTCTCATATGGCATGCTATACAGACAGATGCTTTGGGAATTTAGTCCGTCTAAACGATTGAATCATGACGCTATCGTCTTTTGGTTAGGGTATCAATCAGATAGATTTTCTGTTGCGTATAGCTATGATTTAGGATTATTCAGATTTCCCACAGGAGGGGCTCATGAATTATCACTACAATTCGAGTTTGCATCAACTTTGGATATCAGAAAATTTTCACGGAAGCGATACTTAGTACCGTGTCCAAAATTCTAATTACTGACTAGATGTGAAGTCTATAGTTTTGTTCAGAGCTTAATGGAAAGGATTGCCTCCTCAGATATCGCTTAGAAAATTGATTTGAGAGTTAGAGGCGTTAAGCATTGTCCCAACTGTTCATTCGTGCGCAGAAGCTCTAATAGAATTATGACCCCGAGGGGTTTACAGATCTGTTTTCCCTCTGGATGATCTGAGGGGGTGTGTTTGGGGTGTAATACAGTGGGGAAAGGTATCGGAAGGCATAGGAATTCATTGCGATAGTAATCTATTCGATTACTAAAGATTATTCTAATTGATGAATTTCAAACCCTTTTCTAGCTTTAAGAAATCGTTTATCGAAAGGCCATATTCTCGCTCGTACTTTTCGATTATTTCAATTATTCCTTCACGTAAATTATAGTTATCTCTTTCATAGTTTCTTTTTATTAAAGTTGATTAGTATGTACGTCCATTTGTGGGTAAGGGAAGCTGACTTTTTCTTTGTCAAACGTCTTCTTCACATTTTCAATTAAATCGAAATGAACCGCCCAATAGTCGGCCGCATTTACCCAAACTCTAGTGGTAATGTTTACCGAGCTATCCGCCAATTCTCCTACTCTAACAAACGGCTCAGGATCTTTTAAAATCCTAGAATCCGCATCAATAAGAGATCGAATAAGGCTTTTTGCTTTTTCAAAATCATCGTCGTATCCAATTCCAAATGAAAAATCTACTCTACGTGTATCCATTGTGCTGAAGTTGGTCATGGCGCTGTTTGCCAATCCTCCGTTAGGGATGATTATGATTCTATTGTCTGGTGTAGCCATAATGGTGTTGAAGATTTGAATCTCCTTAACCGATCCGGTAAATCCTTGAGCTGACAATACATCACCAACCTTAAAAGGTTTGAAGAGTAACAACATGACTCCACCAGCAAAGTTTTGAAGCGTTCCTTGTAACACCAAACCGACGGCAAGACCAGCGGCTCCAAGAATCGCAACAAACGATGTCATTTCAATACCGATCATTCCCGCTACACTTATAAAAAGCGCGGCCTTAAGTATTATGCCAATAATGCTACTTAGAAAAGGTATTAAACTCGCATCAAGGTTTCGCTTGATCATCATGCGCTTCAAGAATCCAACAAGGATCTTGATAATCCAAAGTCCGATGAGTAGGGCCGCTACTGCTCCAATTAGTTTGATTCCATATTCTACGATGAAGGCTTGGATCATAGCCATTGACTCTTCTAAGTTTCCCATGTTTATTATTTGGTAAAGGGGTTGTTGTTAATTTCTTCTCCTATTGTCGTTTCAGGTCCGTGACCGGAGTAGACAGTAAATTCAGGCGCAAGAGTATAAAATTGGCTTTTTATGGAATGGATAAGTGTGTCATAATCGCCAAACGGTAGATCTGTTCGACCAATGGAATGATGGAAGAGGACGTCCCCTCCAATCACAATTTGTTCCGAATGGTTTATGAATGCAACATGTCCGGGGGCGTGACCAGGAACGAAGCGAACTTCAAACCCTACTTGCCCCAGATTAATGGTCGTGCCTTCCTTTAGAAACGATTCGGCATTTGGTGAGTCTTGAAAACCATCGATGCCATACAATTTGGCCTGGCTCGGAGCCATGTCGAGCATAGGTTGATCGAGCTTGTGATACTCGGGAAGCAAGCCGTATTCTCGATGCACAAAGTTGTTTCCAAAGATGTGGTCTAGATGGCAATGTGTATTGAGTAATTTAACTGGTGTTAGCCCTTCCTCTAGAATGAATTCTTTAAGCGCCTGAGACTCTTCTTCATAGAAGCATCCAGGGTCAATAATCCACGCTTCTTTATCTTCATTATACAAGACATACGTGTTCTCCTGGAAGGGGCTGAACACAAATTTTTTTATTTGAACCATACGGTATCTCAATTTGTTTCGTCATTCACTGCGCGGTCTGTACCTTTAGAGCAGTAAATTGGCGACGAAATTTGAATTTTAGCAAATGTAATAGGATGCTTATTCTGGGTCTCATGTTGACCTTAACAATGCCTCTTTATGCCCAATTTTATAATGGAATTCATCATCCGTTTGGTAAGAATCGGATTCAATACGAAGAATTTCTGTGGAAGAAATATGAGTTCAAGGACTACACGGTTTTCTTCTACGAGGAAGGTAGAAATCTAGCAGTATTTACGGCAAGGCAAGCCGATCAGACCATAAGCGAGGTCGAACGATTCTTTGATTATCCTGTAAGAAGCGAACGATTGCAGTTCGTGATATATGAGAAAATGGAGCACTTCCGCCAGAGCAATGTGGGCATTCCGGAAACGGACGAATCTAATATTGGAGGAACTACCCAGATTGCCGGAAATAAGATTTTCCTCTACTTCAATGGCGACCTAAACGATCTGCGGCGGCAAATTCGAAAAGGAATTTCCGAAGTGCTTATCGCCCAAATGCTCTTTGGAGATAATTGGCGTGAAATGATCAAAAATTCTACGCTCTTAAATTTCCCAGATTGGTATATAGACGGACTTACATGGTATGCGACCGAACCTTGGAGCATTGAAGCGGATGATCGATTACGCGATATAGTGTTGAGTGGTCGATACAAGAACTTTAACCGTTTGAAGGGAATTGATAGTGAAATAGCCGGAAGGTCGCTGTGGTATTATATCGGCGAGACCTATGGCTCTAAGGTGATTCCCAATATTATGTACATGGCTCGGGTTAGCCGAAATGTGGAAAGCGGATTCATGTTTGTCTTGGGTATATCCATGAATACCTTGCTTCAAGATGCACAGGAATACTATGAGTTTAGATATGAGCAAGACGCAGAAGGCGCACAAGAATTTGGTGATTTCATACCCATAAAAACCCGAAAAAAACTGGACTACAGCGACTTGAAGGTCAGCGATGATGGCAAATACATATCCTACGCTTCGAATGACTTAAGTAAGACCAAATTTTGGGTCTATGATACGGAGGACGATAAGCGAAAAAGGTATCTAAGGCAAGGGCACAGGCTTGATCGCATCAACGACTTATCTTACCCCATCATTGATTGGAATGAAGCCACAGGTCGTTTCATGGTCATTACAGAGCAGAAAGGGCAAATTTGGATGTATCAGGTAGATCCAAAGACTGGTATTGAATCCAAAAGCGAAGTGCTCCGTCTAGAAAAGGTACTCGAAATGGATGTGAGCGACGACGGAAAACAAATTCTATTCTCGGCCATAAATAAAGGGCAGACTGATATTTATCTCTACAGTGTAGCGGCACGCAGTCAGAAACAATTAACCGACGACATATTTGATGATCGGTATCCGTCTTTTTGGAACGAGCAGGTTATGTTTTCTTCTAACCGAACCAACGATACGGTCGACCTCGCCAATTCATATGTTGACTACGCTCCGGCCAAATCATTTGACCTATTTGCACTTGATATCAATGGAAGTAATGAGGCTTTAAGGCTGACAGACTCTCCGAATTCCAACGAGATACACGGACAGATGATAGATGAAACCTCCTTTGTTTATCTGGGCACGGAATCGGGAATTCGAAACCGTTATATCGGGCGGCTAGATAGTTCCATTGTTTCTATCGATACCGTTATCACCTATCGATACTTCACCCAAACGGAGCCGCTCTCTGGTTATGTGCGCAACATAATAGAATCAGATTATAAGCACAGAGATGACTACAGCTTTGATCTTATACGCTTTGATGGAAAGTACCGCGTACTAAAGACCGAAAGCGCATCGACTTCTGCATTTTTTGAACCTGCCAATTCTAATTTTGTGCAGTCACTGCTCAATGAAGATGTGGTGCCGAGTCAGAATGCAGATCAAGGAGACTCCAACGGGATAAAGCTCATTCGACATAAGGTTTTTGAAGACGCTGAGGTCTTTCCGATTGATACAACTGCAGAGGAGCCGAAATTTGAATTGCCTGAAGTGGATAGCGTTGGCAAAAGTGGATTGGTAGACATTGATAACTACCAATTCGATGATGAAAGTATAACGGAAGCTCAAGAGGATAATACGTTGTTTAAGACGGAATTGTCGCCAGATTCAGCAGACCTTCCCGCCAAGACAGGGTTTAAAATTCCCGAATTAAGAAATTACAAACTGTCTTTTGCAGCCACAGACCTAACCACTCAATTTGATTTTGATTACGCCACAGATTTGTATCAACCATTTAACGGTGGTCCATATATTATGCCTGGCATGGGCGCTTTTCTAAAGGTTGGAATGCTGGATGTCTTTGAAGATTACAAGCTGGAGGGAGGCTTTCGTTACTCATTCAATAGCAGCGGAACAGAATACTTTATTTCATTGGAAGATCGATCGAAGCGGCTCGATAAGAAGTATATCGTGCAGCGTCAATCGCTTATTGACAATAACCGAATCGATTCTATTCAGCGAAATTATTTGTACCAAGGACGCGTAATTCTGCGATATCCATTAAGCGAAGTTGGTGCGTTTCAGTTTACGGGTACGGGTCGATATGACCGTCAGGTAACAGAGGCTGTTGAGGGTGGGTCGTTGCGTACTCCAGATAAGAGCTCATATTTTATCGGAGTGAAGGGAGAGTACATTTTTGATAACACTTTGTTTAAAGCACTCAATATTCGAACGGGCTCACGTGCAAAAGTCTTCGCGGAGCACTACCGCGATGTGCTTAATCTGAACTCTGGATTTTCAGTAGTTGGTTTAGACGCTCGAAACTATATTCCAATACATAGAGACCTTATTTGGGCTAATCGCTTAGCAGGAAGTTCGAGCTTCGGTGGACGTAAGTTGGTCTATTACATGGGTAGTGTCGATAATTGGATCGTGCTCTCTTCACGAGATCGATTTGATCGAACGACGAATGTTCCAAGCGATCAAGGCTACGCGTTCCAGACAATTGCTACCAACATGCGGGGATTCATTCAGAATGCGCGAAACGGAAATAATTTTGTTGTCTTGAACAGCGAACTCCGCTGGCCAGTAGTGCGCTACTTCACCGATAAGCCAGTCAAAAGTGAGTTTATCTCAAACTTCCAAGTCATTGGATTCGCTGATGTAGGATCGGCATGGAATGGGCCCAATCCATATTCTGATGAGAATGCCTTCAATAATATTACCGTAACCAATGGAGCTGTAACTGTGGTTTATAAAAACCAAAGCGATCCAATTATTGGCGGTGTGGGATGGGGACTACGCACCAAAATTTGGGGTTACTTCGTTCGGTTTGACTATGCATGGGGCGTGGAAAACGGCGTATTTTTGGAACCAATTACTTACCTCTCATTTGGTTTAGATTTCTAATGACCATCAACGAAATAATCATCCTCGCAAGTATCGGATTGGCCGCTGGAGCTTTTAGCGGCATGTTCGGCATCGGAGGCGGAATGATCATGGTTCCCGCCTTGGTTTTCTTTCTTGCCATGTCGCAGCACAGCGCCCAAGGAACCAGTCTTGGCGTGTTGGTTATTCCAGTAGCTGCGATTGCAGCCTGGAATTATCACAAGGAAGGGGAGCTGAATATAAAGTTTGCCGCAATAATCGCATTGAGTTTTGTCGTCGGTGGATATTTCGGATCAAAACTCAGCCTGGGGTTGAGTGAGTTGATGCTTAAACGTATGTTCGGAATCTTGATGCTGGTGATGGCGATTCGATTAATCTTCTTCTCAAAAGCGACACCGGTTTGATTGAAAGAATAAAAGAAGAAGCGAGCCGACTTCTGCCTGAAATGATTGAGGTAAGGAGACATCTTCACCGGCACCCTGAGCTATCTTTCGAAGAGTTTGAGACAAGTAAGTTTATCCAACAACGATTAACTCAACTTGGAATTCCATTTGAAGTGGTTTCGAAAACGGGTGTTGTTGCATTGATACAATGTGGCGCCGAAGGGAAGGTCATCGCACTTCGCGCTGATATGGATGCCCTGCCCATACAGGAAACCAACGATACGGAATATGCCTCAAAAAATATTGGTGTCATGCATGCGTGCGGACACGATGTGCACACCACTTCTCTTTTAGGTGTCGCAGCTATTCTCAAAAATATGGCTCCTGAATTGAAAGGGACG
>Ga0233432_10003792_pt1 | contig 13557 bp, 10 predicted proteins | sample SI_122_August201_6_FD_179870 | JGI IMG/M metagenome (GOLD analysis project Ga0233432, IMG submission 179870) | Seawater microbial communities from Saanich Inlet, British Columbia, Canada - SI_122_August2016_10_MG | ecosystem: Environmental > Aquatic > Marine > Inlet | place: Canada: British...
AACCCTCTATCTATAATTTAGCTAAAAACTTTATGTTCTGTTAATTACCGTTTCTGCCACTTTTTCACGTGGAGCCCATAATCGGAGTCGAACCGATGACCTCTTCCCTACCAAGGAAGTGCTCTACCAACTGAGCTATATGGGCTTTAAAATCGCTCAGCTTCAATGCCTTCTCCAATTCCCTATCATACTAACCATCAGTCCTTTTAGTGGAGCGGGTAAGGAGAATCGAACTCCTATCATTAGCTTGGAAGGCTAAGGTAATACCACTATACGATACCCGCCTCGCTCTTTTACGAATCTGACGCCCGATGGTGGAGGGGGAAGGATTCGAACCTTCGAAGGCTGAGCCGGCAGATTTACAGTCTGCTCCCGTTGACCGCTTGGGTACCCCTCCAAAACGGTAACCCACTATTGTCTTAAATTAATATCGGTTGTGTCAACACATTTCACTCTCTAATTGTATTTCCGCTGATTCCATGAATAATTTTCGATGGACGTACGTTCCCTCCAAGCTCGCCAGACAAGTAAAAATCAACATCTTGCCCAAAATATGTTCTAGCGCGATGCAATGTTTTAGCCGGCACTTTACCTGCCCTATTAGCGCTAGTGGAGACAAGCGGCCCACTCAGCTCGCATAATTGAGTAGCCTGCTTATGGCCGGTCATCCTAATAGCTACTTCGCCTTCTTCGCTAGCCAACCAAGTGGGTGCCTGTCTACACAACGGTAAAACCCATGTAACAGCTCCCGGCCACGACTCAAGAATTTCGACTTGCAAAGGCACTTCTATATCAGCAACTTCCTGAACTTGGGCCAAATTGGCTGCTATGACTAAGAATTTTTTAGCCTCCGACCTAGACTTTAATGTCATCAGCTTATCAAAGCCGGCTGCTGAGTAAACACTCGCACCAAGGCCAACAACTGACTCGGTAGCATGCGCAACCAGATCACCACGACGCAAATGATTTGCCGCCAAAATGAGTTTCCACTCATAATTCATATTCTGCGTTCGTTCTTCAAGCTAGTGCGAAATATCAAATTCGACTCTTGTGTCAGAGACCATAAGTGCTTGTATTCATTCAGAGTCCACTTTCTTTTTAGTAGTTACTTTCTTTTTAGTAGTTACTTTCTTTTTAGTAGTTACTTTCTTTTTAGTAGTTACTTTCTTTTTAGTAGTTACTTTCTTTTTAGCAACCACCTTCTTCTTGGTACCTCGGCCTCTTCTCTCAGGAGCGGCCTCTATTAGAGCAATACACTCGGTAACGCTTAAGCTCTCAGCTACTTGATCCTTAGGTATTCTTGCGTTCTTGGAGCCATCAGTGAGATAAGGCCCCCAACGACCATGCAAGATAGAGATACCTTGCTCAGGAAAGAATTTGATCAATTTGGCCGCATCAGCTTTTATTTTTTCTATGACTAGTTCCCGAGCACGGGCATACGAAATAGAATAAGGATCATCTAGTCGCACCTCTATCTCGCTATCTTTGTCTTTGTCTTTGTCTTTGTCTTTGTCTTTGTCTTTGTCTTTTTTTGTCTTTATGCTAGCGAACTTATCTCCGTAACGCACATAAGGACCAAACCTACCAATCCCTATAACTAACTCGCTTAGATCTGCGTCCATGAAAATATTTTCATCGATATTAGGGTTAGCTAATTTTCTAGGCATTGTCGTAAAGGTAAGAGCATCTTCCAGAGTCATAGTACTAATTTTGGTACCAGGGGGCACTGGAGAAAAAATCGGCTTCTTCTCAAGTATTGACAGATCTCCAATCACAAGAACCCATCCGTATCGACCCATCCTTACTGAAACAGGCTCACCGCTTTTCGGGTGAATCCCTAGGTTTCGTGAGCCTTTAGCTTCATCGGTGGTCACAGAAATCTCTTTATCGTCTAATGTTTCTTTAAAAGGCTGCCAGAACTCGCTCAACAAACCTACCCAATCTTTCTCCCCTCTAGACACCGCATCAAGATCGTCTTCTAAACGAGCTGTAAACTCGTAATCTACATACTTTGTAAAGTGGCTCGTTATAAAGTTATTCACAAGTCGACCTATATCTGTAGGCTCGAAACGTCTTTTCTCGTTTGAAACATATTCACGCTGAACTAGAGTAGACATAATTGCCGCATAAGTAGAAGGCCTTCCTATGCCGTACTCTTCTAAAATCTTAACCAAACTGGCTTCAGTGTATCTCGGCGGCGGCTGTGTAAAGTGTTGCTCGGCCTTAATGGCTTTCAGACCGATTTTCTGCCCTACTGTAAGCGGAGGCAACGTTTTCTCCTGATCGTCATTGGGCACCGAAGAAGACTCATCAGATCCTTCTTTATAGACAGCCATAAACCCCAGCTCAGCTACGGTAGATCCTGTAGCACGAAATAAACCCACGTTACCGGCAGATAAGTTGACTGAAACTGTATCTATCGTAGCTTGTATCATCTGACAAGCGACTGTTCTCTTCCAAATGAGATCATATAGACGATATTGTTCGTCAGTCAGGTAACTTTTTAAATCACTCGGTTGACGAAAACAAGATGTTGGTCGGATAGCCTCATGGGCTTCCTGGGCATTTTTAGATTTTGTTTTAAAAACTCGTACCTCTGATGGAAGCTGATCTGCACCGTATTTATGCGTTATAAACTGTCGTAACTCATCAGTAGCATCGATAGCTAAATTCAAAGAGTCAGTCCGCATATAACTTATTAGACCAACTGGACCCCCTTCACCACCGACAGATAGCCCTTCATATAACTGCTGCGCTACCCGCATCGTTCTTTGTGCCGTAAAACCTAATTTTCTGCCTCCTTCTTGTTGAAGGGTAGAAGTAATAAACGGAGGTGTTGGGTTCTTTTTACGTTGCTTTTTCTCAACACTATCTACAATTAAAATCCCTTGGCTTGCAGTTAAAAGCTGATCTCTAGCTTCAGCCGCTTTTGATTCAGAGACTATGGAAAATTGTGAGATTTTTTCTTCATAGAGTTTGATGAGCCGCGCCGGGAAGTTCTCTGTTTCCGACTCAATACTCCAATATTCTCTCCCCGCAAATTTTTCTATCTCATCTTCTCTTTCGCAGATCAATCTCAGAGCTGGGCTCTGTACACGGCCAGCAGACAGTCCATATTTTATTTTCTTCCAAAGCAAAGGGGATAAATTGAAACCCACCAAGTGATCCAGCGCACGACGCGTTTGCTGTGCATTGACTAATGGCATAGAAACCTCCCGCGTCGAGGTTATGGCCTCCCTTATAGCTTTCTCAGTAATCTCACTAAATACGACACGATGCACTGCCTTATCCTTTAGAACATTCTTTTCCTTCAGTAATTCTACAAGGTGCCAAGATATAGCCTCACCTTCGCGATCCAAGTCAGTCGCGAGATAGAGAGCCTTTGCTTTTTTCATCGCTTTGGTAATGGCGTCTACATGTTTCACGCTTCTTTCACCAATCTCATAATGCATAAAAAAATCACTTTCGGGATCTACGGCGCCATTTTTTTTCCTTAAATCTCGAACGTGGCCATAAGATGCGAGCACCTCAAAGTCAGGACCCAAATACTTTTTTATAGTGTTCGCTTTCGCGGGAGACTCAACAATTACCAGATTTGCTGCCATATTTATATTCTTGTGATTTTGGATTTAGTAGTTAAGTTATCAGAATTGTCCATCAAAAAAATTAGTCGTCAGTGCAAATTTCCGGATATCCCATCCATTACAAGATCTTCCATCCAAAGAAATTCCTCACTTTGATCAGGCTGATTAAGCAAGACCATCAGAATTATCCATTTTAGCTGAGAGAGCTCAATATCATCGGTTTCAAGAGCAAAAACCCTATCTATTACGAGCTCTCGGCTAGTCCCACTCAATATCCCAGACTGCTCCAAAAAATGCAAAAACCCTCTACAGTCAGTATCCATTTTTCTCTGCTCTTCGACAGAATACACACGGATAGATGACGGATTTGCTCCTATATTGTAAGCGGAGCCAGATTCTGACTCTGCCAAATCCTGCAGCCAATCAAAAGCCTTAGATACCTGCGTAGACTCAAAACCAGCGCTGTGGAGCTCGGATTTGAGACGTTCCCCATCTGTTTCTAATGCAATATCCTCTTCGATATAGTTCTCAAAGAGGTAAATTAGGATGTCGATAAGGGTTTGCTTCATCTTAGATTTCTCAAAAAGGTTTACCAACTTCTTTGATAACAGAAGCTAATAATTCAAAATTTATAACCGTCAGAACGCACATCTTGTACAGGCTAAAAAAATAGCTCGTTCCAACTTTTTCTCTTGGCATAGTTTTCCCCCAATAGGGCGATTTTTAATTATTAATCGCTAAGGGCGTCCTGCACGCAATCATGGCGGAAAGTCTCAATGTCGTCAATCGTATCCGAAATCCTGTCCAGTTGTCTCCGCAAAAAACACCACACTGCTAGTTAACGACGACAATAAACGAGGAGCTGTCACGATGAAATCGAATTCTGTCATGAGAATCAGTGTGTTACAATAAGTTTCGAGCATAATCACAATTATTTAAGCAGTCTATATGTTATGGCAATAAGAACTATCCTGCACCATCCCGACGAAAGATTAAGAACACGAGCAGCAGAAGTAACTAAATTCGATGAAAATATTGAATCACTTATCGAGGATATGCTCGATACAATGTATGACGCCCCCGGTATAGGTCTTGCCGCAACCCAAATAAACATCCATTTGCGTGTAATCGTTGTAGATTGCTCGCGAGAGGAGAAAACCCCAATGCACTTTATTAATCCCGTCTTATTGGAGGAAGTAGGCATCGAAGAGATGAAAGAAGGTTGTTTATCTGTTCCCGGTGTTTTTGAAGAGGTAAGTCGCGCAGAGAAAATCAAAATAAAGGCGCAAAATGCTGGTGGAACAGTGTTTGAGCTGGAAGCAGACGGGTTACTGGCCGTCTGCATACAACACGAAATAGAACACCTCGATGGGAAGCTGTTTGTCGACAAGCTATCAACGCTTAAGCAAAAACGCATACGTAAAAAATTAGAGAAGATCAAACTTTAAAACAACGGCTTCATCAGATTAAGGATATTAAGTGAATAAGTTAAGAGTCATATTTGCAGGAACGCCAGTATTTGCAGTATCGAGCCTCAAGTCTCTTGCTTTGAGGAAAGACATTGAAATTGTAGCTGTTTACACCCAACCAGACAGACCAGCAGGCCGAGGCCGCAAGCTCAAGCCCTCACCAGTAAAAGTTTTTGCAGAGAAACTCTCTCTAAAAGTAAATACTCCAATAGATTTAAAAAGCGCTGAGTCTAGGCATCAAATTGCGGAGCTAAAACCGGACTTACTAATAGTAGTTGCATATGGACTGCTACTCCCTAAGGCTATCATCGATATTCCAATAGCTTCCATTAACGTGCATGCCTCTCTTCTACCCAGATGGCGTGGGGCCGCTCCCATACAAAGAGCGATTATGGCCGGAGACACCTCAACTGGAATTTCAATCATGAAGATTGTTGAAAAACTTGATGCCGGACCAGTACTACTGATGAAGCCATACGTGATCAAAGAGAATGAAACTTCACAAACTCTACATGAAGTTTTAGCAACGCTAGGGTCGACAGCTCTAAACGAGGTCATTGATAAGTTTTTATCGAATACTTTAACCGAGCAGGTACAAGACGAAAGCTTAGTAACATACGCTAAAAAAATAACAACGATTGATCAACAAATTGACTGGACAAAACCTTCTTGTGAAATTGAGAGAAAAATTCGTGCTCTCAGTCCAAAACCAGGTGCAAAAGCTAATCTAAAGGGCCTGGATCTCAAAATTCTTTCTGCAAAAGAAGGACCGTTCGACACGCATAATAAAGTTTGCGGGGAAGTCTTCCGTACTGCTGCTGATGACGTTTCTGTTGCAACAGGGGACAGTTCCATTGTCATAAACAGTCTACAACTCAGCGGGAAAAGTCCCATGATGACCAAGGCTTTTTTAAATGGCCACAAGGATCTCTTCTGAAAACGCAAGAATTATTAACACGGCCATCTATAGCTAAAACACTAAAAAGAATTATTGTTGATGGTCGATCTTTGTCTAAATGCTCCACTGAGCTGGGCATCACTATTCCGGATCCTAGGCAACAGGCATTTTGTAGGGCGTGCATATATGGAGTACTGAGAAACTATTTCAGTTTGACGGATGACTTGTCTACTTTGATAAAAAAACCTCTAAGACGAAAAGATGCTGACATTCATATGCTTATGTTAAGCGCATTGTTCCAAGCAAAATTTATGCAGACCCCACCGCATGCGCTAGTATCCGAAAACGTCAAAGCAGCGAGATCTTTAAAAAAAGAATGGGCCTGCAAATTAGTAAACGCAGTATTAAGAAGATATCTAAAAGAAAATCAGGTGAGTGCATTAGATTCAAAAACCCACTTTAATTTCAATCACCCGCCATGGCTGGCAGCTCTCATACGACAAGACTGGCCAGATAATTGGGAGAGTATTTTAACGGCAAATAACGCACACCCTCCCCTAACCTTGCGAATCAACCCTCAGCGGGTAACTCGCTCAAAATATTTAGAAGCTCTAATTGAAAAAAATATCGAAGCTGTTCGCACACATCATTCTCCAGATGGAGTTATCATCAAAAACCCCACTCCACTTGAGTCACTCCCCGGATTTCACGAAGGCCACTTCAGCGTGCAAGACGAAGCAGCTCAACTATCTAGGCTTGTCCTAAATATTGACAAGCCCGGTTCAATATTAGATGCCTGCGCCGCTCCCGGAGGGAAAACTACTCACCTCTTAGAGCACCTGAGTGAAAAGAATTCATTGCTCTCAGTTGACTGCGACCAAGACAGGATGAAACGATTAACTGATAATCTCGCGCGGCTTGGGATGCGCTGTAAAACATTGATTGCAGATGCGACCCAGTTAAATGCCATCCCAGAGAAAAACTATAAATTTATCTTACTGGATAGCCCATGCAGCGCGAGTGGTGTCATTCGAAGGCATCCAGATATTCACTTTCATCGTCAGGAGACAGATATTGCCAAGCTAGCTGAAAAACAGCTAGCGCTTCTAGAGACACTTTGGCGTTTGTTGGCGGATAATGGGAAACTTCTCTACATAACCTGCAGTATCTTTAGAGCTGAGAATGACAATGTCATTGCAGATTTTCTTGAAACACACAGTGATGCTGAAACGGATATAGAAAATTTTCTGTGGGGTTTCAAAACTAAATATGGAAGGCAAATACTACCGGGAGTATCAAACATGGACGGTTTCTACTTTTCACTAATCAAGAAGCGAAATAAATGTCGCGATCAGCTAGCAAACTAACATTTGCTTCAACTCTATGCTTCTGCTGTTTGTTCCTAACAGGAAAACTCTTTGCCGATGGCATTGAACTAACCGAATTAGAGTATAAAGTTAGCAATAAGGTATTACTGGCCGCAGCGAAAGCTGAATTAAAATTTAATAGTGACGTGCTAGCCGCAGTTCAGAGCGGTATCCCCTTATATTTTGATTTACACATCAAGGTCATGCAACCTCGCCCCTACATATGGAATAAAGAACTGTATAGGGTGAAATACACCTTTAGCTTCCGCAAACACGCCTTAAGCAACCAATTTGTTATTACAAACTTAGTTACGGGACAACGCGGCGTCTATCGGACCATTGAACTCGCAATAGATAATCTCGGTGAAGTTGACTATCTAGCAGTACTAGACGTCAAAGAACTATCAAAAACATCTGATCTATTCATGGAAATGCTATTCGAACTTGATATAGCGTCTTTGCCGGCGCCGATGATCCCGATGGCTTATATCTCCCGAAGTTGGCATATATCTAGCAGTTGGCTGCGAAAGAAGCTGAACTTATGAACACCAGAGTACTCTCTCTCTTTTCTGTAGCCCTGTTAAGTGCCTCTCTTCTTTGTTCCCTCGTCCTTATGAGTGGCGCAATACAAAACTCCGCCAAGTTTGGTGCTCTTTACGCTGTTCTCTTGCTCTCTAACGCTTTCGGTATCCTAGCTTTTATGGTCATCATCGGTCGCAATATCTGGGTACTAATCCGACAGCTACGCACAAAGGAAGCTGGGGCTCGACTCACGCTTAGAATGGTAATTATTTTTACAATACTCGCTGTCGTCCCAGTGACTATATTATATGGTTTTTCATTAGATTTTTTGCGCCGAGGGGTCGACAGTTGGTTTGATTTAAGGGTCTCGGATGCGCTTTCTGATTCTCTGGAACTAGGAAGAGAATCTCTAGACTTAAGAATGCGCCATCTTCTTCTGCAAACCGAAAAAATGGCAGACGAACTTAGTGAGATTCCAACTGAAATTAACCCATTGAACTTGGGAGCTTTCAAAAATTCATCATTATCAACTAGGCCCTACCTGATCCCGACTCCCGCCCAATTGGATACGATGCGATCAGAAAATCGGGCAGAAGAGCTTATTTTACTGAATAGAGAAGGAGTACTAATTGCCTCGAGCAGTGCAACTGGAAACCTCGTACCCAGTCTTCCTCCCGAGCTTATCAGAGCTCAAGTCCGGCAAGGGCAAAGCTATATTGGGCTTGACCCGATAAGAGACGGAAATCTTTCTGTTAGAGTAGCAGTCAAAACAAACATCGCAAAAAATGTGCAGGATTACTATACATTGCACGCACTTTATCCTTTTTCTAATCGGATAAATATCCTCGCTGATAGTGTCGAATCGTCCTACGAACAATATATGGAGCTCTCTTACCTGCGAGAGAAATTAAAGCTGAGCTTTGCCATGACTTTAACCTTGGTATTGCTTTTCAGCATTGTCACCTCAGTGTGGGCTGCTTTCTACTCGGCTAGAAGACTATCTGCTCCTATACGAGATCTTGCTGAGGGAACTGCCGCCATCGCTAAAGGCGACTATACTAAAAATCTTCCCGTAGAAAGTAACGATGAAATAGGGTTTTTAGTTAGTTCTTTTAATTCTATGACAGCTCGAATCGCTAAGGCACGGGAAGAGATCGAGAGTCAACGTGAGTATCTGGACACTTTACTAAGTCAGCTATCATCAGGTGTTATCGCTCTAACATCGGAAAAAATTATTACTACGTTAAATCCCTCTGCGAGACATCTTTTAGGGATACAAGAATCTAATTACGAAGGCGAAAGCTTCCTAACTCTGCGCTCTGAAAATAGTGACTTAGAGCCATTTAGAGAACAGATTCTTTATTTAATCAAGGAAGGAAAAGAGTACTGGCAAGCGCAAGTCGCTATTCTTAATGCTGACTCACGAAAAGAACTCGTTTGTAAAGGAACAACTATAAAAACGTCAAGAGGGACTGTTAGCGGCTATGTCATAGTGTTGGAAGACGTAACGGCAATCGTTCAGGGACAGCGAGATGCAGCATGGTCTGAGGTCGCGAGGCGATTAGCACACGAAATCAAGAACCCACTGACTCCAATCCAATTAGCAACAGAACGGCTAAGGCTAAAATATCTCAAAAAACTTGGTAAAGAAGATGGTGAACTGCTGGGGAGTTTAACTGACACCATAATACAGCAGGTAGAAACAATGAAGACTATGGTCAACTCGTTCACTGATTACGCCAGCTCAACAACAAAACAAAAAAGTTTGACCGACACCGAGAAATTGTTGAAAGGAGTTGTTGAGCTCTTCCGTTCTACCCATCCGGCAGTTAACTTCATATATGATATTGATTCAAATTTACCAAAAATCAAGGTGAATATCGTGCGCATCAGGCAGGTATTCAATAATCTAGTGAAAAATGCTTTAGACGCCTCTCCTCGTGACATAAAAAGTAATATCATCATTTCGATCAGACTAGTAGACTATCTCAACAGCGAACATATTGAGATAGAAATAGAAGATCATGGTTCAGGGATACCTGAAAAGCTTCTCGGAACTGTGTTTGACCCATATGTCACTAGTAAAAGTAAAGGAAGCGGTCTGGGACTCGCAATTGTCAAAAAGATCCTAGAGGAGCATGATGGCATGGTGGCTTTGAGAAACAAAAAAGAGCGAGGGGCCATAGTTTTAGTTCGTATACCCAGCTCGGATATCAAGGGAGACACACCGACTCCGCTAGGTGATCTACGAACATGAAAAAAAACTACATACTAATTGTAGATGACGAGCCTGATATACGTAGTCTCTTGAAGGACATACTAGAGGATGAAGGTTACGAAATTTCCGTAGCAAAAAATGCTACTGAGGCTCGGAAGCTAAGAAGGCAAAGAAGACCGGATCTTGTTCTTTTAGATATATGGATGCCAGACACGGACGGGATAAACCTTCTCAAAGAGTGGTCATCAGATCAAGGAGTTCTGCCACCAGTAGTAATGATGTCAGGCCACGGAACGGTTGATACAGCCGTAGAAGCTACCCGTCTGGGTGCCTATGACTTCGTAGAAAAACCACTCTCTATAGCAAAAATAATCCTTACCGTAGAAAATGCTCTCGAAGCAGATCGTCTCAAATCTGAGAATGTGAGTTTTGAAAAAAGATCAGAAAAAATAGCAGAGCCGGTTGGTTCAAGCGAGGCCATGTCTTTGCTTCTTAGAGCCGCATTGAAAATAGCAGACCATAAGACAAGCATTTTCATAAGCGGAGCTTCGGGAACCGGCAAAGAGACCTTGGCACGTTTTATTCACCACAACAGCCTACGGTCGCAAGGGCGCTTCGTAGAAGTCAATGTTTCCGCTATGACGCGGGAGAACCCTGAAGAGGAGCTGTTTGGCTTTGAAAAAGGAGAAAAACTGCGGTTTGGTTCTCTAGAGCTCGCTAACGGCGGCACTCTTTTTCTGAAAGACGTAGCCGACATGGACTTAGGCACTCAAGCTAGGCTCTTAAAAGCACTGGAAAATCAGGAGTTCACAAGACCAGGAGGACAAAAAAATGTTCAAATAGATGTCCGTATTATCACGAGTTCTAGACATGATCTAAAACCTTTAATAGACGAAGGCCGCTTTAGAGAGGATTTGTTCTACCATTTGAATGTGCTGCCGCTGAAAGTTCCATCCCTGAAAGAAAGAAGCGAGGACATTGAAGAATTACTCGACTATTTTTTGAAGTATTTTGCGTCTAGTGAAAGTTTACCTTTACGAGAATTCTCTAGTGAAATCAGACAAAAATTTAAACTTTACTCATGGCCAGGAAATATCCGCGAGTTACGAAATCTCATACAACGCATTCTAATTTTAGGGAGCCATAACCACGTAGAGTTAAAAGAGATTGCGCCTATAATCAACCCTAAAGCCTATAGCCGAACAAATCCGCTCGACATGGGCTTTAATTTGCCGTTGCGCGAAGCCAGAGAACAGTTCGAAAAAGCCTATATTGAACATCAAATGCAAATATTTAATGGGAGTGTAAGTAGGGTGTCTGCACAAATTGGAATTGAAAGAACTCATCTATATAGAAAGCTCAGAAGTCTAGGCATAGATCCGAAACAACTAAAAGACAACTACTAAAAAATTGTGAAAATTATTATATTAGGAGCGGGACAAGTAGGTGCATCATTGGCAGCTAATTTATGCAGTGAACCAAACGATATTACTGTAGTAGATTTAAATCCGACTACACTGCATCATTTGCAAGATAGGTATGATCTTAGGACAGTAGTGGGGCATGCGGCTCACCCTGACGTACTCTTGAAAGCTGGCGCACAAGATGCGGATATGATAATTGCCATTACAAATAGTGATGAAATAAATATGGTGGCATGCCAAGTCGCCTATACACTTTTTCAAACCCCGACAAAAATTGCACGAATCAGGGAAAACCAATACCAGAAGAGAAAGGAGCTATTTGATGCTGCATCGTTCCCTATCGACGTCATTATTAGTCCGGAGCAAGAAGTCACAGACTATATTAAGAACCTCATAGAATTTCCGGGGTCTATTCAAGTAGTTGATTTTGCAAACGGAAAAGTCCAGCTTGTCGCAGCAAGGGCCTTTTATGGAGGACCACTAGTCGGACATAGACTAGCCGAACTCCCGGAGCAGTTAAATGATGTCGAAACAAGGGTCACAGCTATATTCAGGCGGAATGATGTCATTATCCCCACCGGCGATACCGTAATTGAGGCAGGAGACGATGTCTTTTTTATCGCAGCACAAAAAAATATTCGGGCTGTTATGAGTGAGTTCAGGAAGATTGACGGCCCTAATAGAAATGTCATTATTGCGGGGGGTGGAAATATAGGACTCAGGCTCGCTAAAGCTCTTGAAGATACATGTAATATAAAAATTATAGAAAGTAATTCTGCGCGAGCACACAAGATTTCTGAAAGTTTCAAGCGAGCTTTTGTATTGCTTGGTGATGCTGCGGATGAGGATCTTCTCAGAGAAGAAAACATCGAAAACACAGATGTCTTCTGTGCCCTCACTAATGCCGATGAAGCGAATATTATTTCTTCAATGCTAGCCAAGAGACTAGGCGCTAAAACAGTAATGGCTTTAATTAATCGGGCTGCATATGTAGACCTTGTTCAACGTGACATAATAGATATTGCAATATCTCCACAACAAGCGACTATTGGAAGCTTACTAGCTCACGTAAGACGTGGTGATGTCGTAAAAGTGCATTCCCTTCGGGGAGGTGCTGCGGAGGCTATGGAGGCAATCGCCCATGGAAATGCAAGACAGAGTAAAGTAGTAGGTCGAAAGATAGATGACCTAAAACTACCTCCCGGCGTGGTCATTGGAGCTATAGTTCGCAAAGAAAAAGTCATCGTCGTCCATCATGACACATTGATTGTGGAGGATGACCATGTAATTCTTGTCGTCACGGACAAACGGCACGTAAGTGACGTCGAAAAACTATTTCAAGTTAACCTTACTTCAAGCTAAGTATTGCAAAATGCGCTTTAAAGTCATTCAGAAAATTCTCGGATTATTGTTAGCACTTTTTAGTTTAACGCTTATTCCACCGCTGGTTATGTCCATTACTATGGACGATGGGATTGAATATGCGTTCGTTAGCGCTATTTTCGTTACACTATTACTCGGACTCTTTTTGTGGCTCCCAGTGAGAAAATTTAAAGGAGAACTTAAGCTTAGAGACGGGTTCCTTGTAGTAGTTTTATTCTGGCTAGTACTGAGCTTTAGTGGTGCGATCCCATTCATAGTTGTCGACAACCCTAAAATGACCCTAATAGATGCTGTTTTCGAGTCAATGTCCGGTTTAACAACTACGGGGGCGACAGTCCTGACTGGCTTAGAAGAGCTCCCTGTATCACTGCTTTTTTATAGACAGTTGCTCCAATGGTTAGGGGGTATGGGCATTATTGTTCTGGCTGTTGCGGTGTTACCTATGCTGGGTATAGGGGGAATGCAACTTTACCGCGCTGAGACTCCAGGTCCGATGAAAGATGCGAAGCTTACTCCGAGAATTACTGAAACCGCAAAAATGTTGTGGTACATATATCTGGCTCTAACTGTTTTTTGCACAATCGGGTTTTACGTCTCAGGCATGTCATTTTTTGATGCAATTTGCCATAGCTTTTCAACTGTGGCAATTGGGGGCTTTTCCACTCATGATCAAAGCATTGGCTACTTTAATA
>Ga0233432_10003804_pt1 | contig 13536 bp, 12 predicted proteins | sample SI_122_August201_6_FD_179870 | JGI IMG/M metagenome (GOLD analysis project Ga0233432, IMG submission 179870) | Seawater microbial communities from Saanich Inlet, British Columbia, Canada - SI_122_August2016_10_MG | ecosystem: Environmental > Aquatic > Marine > Inlet | place: Canada: British...
CATGCCAAGCCTTTTGCAGCTCCTCCTGCCCCGAGTATTAAAACCTTAGGTGTTTCAATTTGAAGTAAACATTGAATCGATTCGATAGCAGCTGCAATGTCAGTATTATCGATGACCCATTTATTTTCCTTTTGAGCCATGGTATTTGCCGCACCAACTTTGTGGAGCCAATGATCCGCGTTAGCTTTAGAAAGAATAGACTCTTTATGTGGCACTGTCGCACTTACGCCTTCTATCTTAAAAATATCAATTACCTTATAAAATTCTTCTATATCATCTACGTGTATTTTGACATAGACTGCATCGATTGACTCTTTAACATAAAGTGAGTTGTGTACGTATGGTGAGAGACTATGGCTTACCGGATCGCCTATCACACAAAAAACCTTTGTTTTTTGTGTGATTTTATCAAAGCGGTATAAATTTTTTAATGTAAAAGCTTTTAACTGTCCCGGTGCAGTGCTGTTTTTCGAACAAGAAGCATAGGTCCAAGGCAAATTTTTTACAGCAGGTAAAATTCGTGAACATTCTCCATACTCACCCATGGCTATTGCTATTAGAGGTTTTTGATTGTGGTTGTAAAGTTCACACACTTTTCTTAGGTCTTTTGTACTGTTTGCCGCAAAAGCTATTTTGACAATATCAGCTCCAGCTTTTTCTAAATTTATAAGTAAGCCCTGCGCATTGTCATCAACTTTATCAAAATTATGATAACTTAAGATAAGTTTAGCACTATTTAACTGAATATTTTTCCATAATTTCGAATTATATTCTATATCTACCCAATCGACTTTTAACTGATCGCCTAGCAGTAGAGCTTTTAATCTCTTCGCTTCTGAATCTTTAAAATTGCCCGATTCTTCAGACCAGCGCACTGTCCAGACTATATCTAAGTTTTCTTTTTTAATTTTTTTAATTAATTCTGAAAGTTCGTTTTTTTCACATGAATCAAGAGCATCGATACGCAGTTCAACCATATTGATATAGTTAAGTTCTGATTGTATTGTTTTCCACATAAGCTCAGTGGAATTTTCAAAAACAGATAGACAAATTTTAGACATGGTTTGAGGTATTGTAAAGGTATAAAAGAATCCATTCAGCAGCTACCATCACTACGACAAATACAGAAATGAATTTGTATTTTAATTTTGGAAAAAAAGAAAGTAAAACATAAGTATTCATAATAATATATAAAGTTATTAAACCTGCAATTGTAGTAATCGCTGAATACAGAAATGAACCACTAGAAAGAATATAATGAATGATGACTATGATTAGACTGCCTATTCCAATTATCCATCCGGGTATATTTTTATTCATTTTATTATTTTCTTCACTTAGCTGCATGAATAAAAAAATACCAAAACCAGTGTAGGCTCCAATGCAAAATCGCATTCCATTAGAAGTAATCCAAGCTTTGCCAATGGCTTCTTCATACCCAACTTGTAGGACAGAAAGGCTTATCATCATTATTGCTATTATAAATCCTGTAGATTTCGATTTTTTATTTGTCCACTGACCATTCCAACAAGCTAGTTTCAGTAGAATAAAAAAAATCAAAAAGCCTGAATAAATTGCACTACAACGATGGCATAGAAGTGCTTGGATTTGATCATCGTATAAAAAACTTCTTTCGGGCTTTAAATGACAAAAAGCTCGAAGGTAGCCACTATGAATAATGAAGTCTATCAAAAATAATAAAACTAATTTAAAAGATTCAGCATAATGAGGCTTTAATCCTTTCAAAAAGGATATCTGAGAAATTGCCTCTAATTACACTGTAAAAAGTTGACATGCCTTTAAACTGCGAATTAAATATTAACACAAAATAATCATAATGAAAAATACCATTTTATGTTTGTTATTACTGCTGTTTCCAGGCTGTATTCAGATTGCTCAGTTTGCTCGTGATCACATTATCACTAGCCCTGGCATGGCAAAATCTATCAACCATTTAGATTATAAACTGATTGGAACGATTGGTCCAGATATGATTTGGTTAGAAAACGAATACAATTTAAGAGTAAAAATGGGTTTTGACCTAGTTACTTTTCCAACTAATGAGGAATTAAAAAAGGAATTTTTGTTTAGCAAAAAAGAGTCAAATGCATTGAGTAATTTAGCTATAATACAATTAAAAAATTATTTTGGCAGTCATAAAATTGTAACATTGGTTACATTAAAAATAGCTTCACATGATAATCGCAGTAAAAATTATTTACTCGATGTAAAAACAAAAAATCGCGATAATACACTTGCTGAGATCATGGTTTCTAATGGTCTATACTATGTTTTTGAAGATTTGGCTAAATCTTCTTCTCATAAACACTTATTGAAACTTCAAGCAAAAGCACAGCGTTCTCGCTTGGGTATATGGAAAAACATAACAGCCTATAACCCACTTTGGCATGATTAAATCTGAATTAGACCTATTCCTCAACCGCAGAAAAGAAAATATAAAAGAGTTAGATCGTTTACAATTCCCTTTGTCTGTAGTGCGAGATGAGACGAATTGGCCTACACTTAACTCTAAACTCAGTGATATTTTTATTAAAACTCAAAACACTAAAATAAAGGTTTTAGCTGAGATTAAAAAGAAAAGCCCTTCTTTAGGCGCATTAAGTGAAACCGATGCCTTAGCATTATGCGAGTCCTTTCTTAATGGAGGTGCTGATGCCATTTCAATATTGGTAGATAATGTTAATTTTGGTGGAACCCCAAAGGATTTAAGCACTTGTACCAAAGCATTTAAAGACACTCCCTTTTTATATAAAGATTTTGTTATGAGTGATTATCAAGTATATTTAGCTCGCACTCTAGGAGCTAGCAATATCTTATTGATGACTCAGGTTTTGGAGGATGAAGAACTTAAAGCATTATTCGACTTATCTGTTTCAATAGGTCTAGAACCTTTTATTGAAGTTCATAATTCAGACCAATTAGACAGAGCACTAAAGTTAAATCCAAATATTATCGGTATTAATGCTAGAGATTTCTCTGAAAAGGGTTTACCTATCGATTTATGCAATGCAGGTAAAATATTAACTAACTTTTTACAAAATCAATCTTGGCCTGAACAGTGCTTTCTCATTGCTCAATCTGGTATTGATTCAGAAGAATCTTATCGAACTGTTGTAGATGCATGCCCCGACAATTTTCCACATGCAGTTCAAATTGGTTCTAGTGTTTCAAAATCTGGAAAACTTCCCGATTGGTTATTTTAAAAAACTATTTAGCTTTTTTAGTGATAACTTCAGGAGGTTTTGCATAGAGCTTTGAATTGGCTGGACAATCGTTCAATAAAAAGACATTTCCACCAATCAGAGAATTATCACCTACCTCTATATCACCAAGCACAGTTGCGCCAGGATAAATAATAACGTGATTCCCAATCGTAGGATGGCGTTTTTTACCACGAAATTCAGGAGTTACCGAACGCGCACCTAGTGTTACATTGTGATATAAATTGACATGTTCACCTATAATAGTTGTTTCACCTATAATAAGACCTGTTCCATGATCAATGCTGCAATAAGCACCAATTACAGCTCCTGGATGAATATCAATCCCTGTTCTACTATGAATATTTTCACTCATGATTCGTGGGATAAAAGGCACATCGATTGTGTATAAGAAATGAGAAAGGCGATAGACCGCAAGGGCCTCAAACCCGGGGTACGCCAGAATAACTTCTTCTTTATTTTTTGCAGCTGGGTCGTGATTTAGTACTTCGTCTAAGTCATTATCTAAAGTATCGCGAATGCTTGGAAGAGCTTCAATGAACTGAAGCGTTTTTTGTTCAGCTAATTCTTTAAAACCTTCTCTTTTTTCATCAGCTTCATATTCGAGGGCTTTCTGAATTTCATCACTTAATATGTCGAAAGCAAATTTTATTTTTTTGCTAATTGCCGATTTAGTAGAATCGGTAACCGATTTTTCGTAATAATAGCGGGGGAAAAGTAAATGGATAAATATTGGAATAAGCGTGCTGATTTCTGCTTTTGATGGTAAACTTAAATCTTTTCTTATTGATTTAGAACGGTCGAGTAGCTCTTGGGCAAGTTCTGAAAACTGTTTTTCGTATTTAATCTCAGTAACTCCCATTACCGGGCTTTTTTGGATTGTCTAAACCCAGCTCTGCCAGCAAATTGACCTTGCATCATAGACATAGGAGCTCTTTCAAGTTGTAAGCTGTACCAGCTCATGCCAAAAGATTTCATATTCATTTTTTTCCCATTTTGCAAACGCAATAAATTCTCTTGTGTTGTATCATTATCTTTATTAATTTTTAGGCATTGCTTAAGGATGGACATCGCCTGTTCAATCATATCTCCTTGCGCATACATAAAAGCTAATGCATTATAGAGTAATACTTGTTTTTTATTGAATTTAATCGTTGCTTCCATTACGCTTTTGACTTTATCCATCATTTTTTTTCTATAAAAAATACTGGCCAGAATCATTTGGGCATCAGGGCTACGCGCACTTCCTTTTCCTAAATATTCCAAAGCTTTATCTTCTTTTTTTTGAGCATAGTAAAAAACGCCGATTTGAGAAAACAATTGAGCTTTGAGCATTACCTGCCAATTAGTGAATGGCATTATCTCTTCGAGTGTTTTTATAGCCATTGGGAATTGTCTTTTTTCCGCATGAGCTTGAGCTTGTTTAAATTTTGGTTCAATTTGTCTCATGATTTTTTTACTCATGAAAATTAAACTTCCAATGCCAAAGGCAAAGCCAATGAATAATGCAAATCCCCAATGCATATATGGTATTAGCAGTAATAGCAGCGTTGTAACCACCCAAACTGCAATTGAAATGATGATATTGTACAAAATTTTAAAGTATAAAAAGCGTTATATAGTAGGTGTGTTATTGGAATCGAGATCTCATCTTGACAAGCTTTGCAAAATTTTTAATTTACTATTTGACAAGGTTTGGTTGATTCATAATAGCTAGCTCGATTGGCCCCTTCGTCTAGTGGTTAGGACATCAGGTTTTCATCCTGACAACAGGAGTTCGATTCTCCTAGGGGTCATATTTTTTCCAATCGGTCGAAAATGCCTATTAAAACTAAAGGCACTCTAAAGTTACAGGCAATTTTAGATCAATTTCAAATTGAACTGAACGAAACTGTCTGTGCCGATTTTGGTTGTAATGTCGGTGGATTTACACAAGAATTGCTCACACGAGGTGCAAAAGAGGTCTTCGCAATTGATACGGGGTATGGCGCCTTGGATTGGAGCTTAAGACAAAACTCAAAAGTCATTGTTAAAGAACGGTGTAACGCACTTTATTTAGATAATTTACCAAAGATGGATCTCATTGTTATTGATATGGCTTGGACAAAACAAGAAAAATCAATTCCAGCAGCTCTAAAGCATTTAAAAGAAAGTGGCTCAATCGTAAGTTTGCTTAAACCTCAATATGAGGCTCCTGCAAAAAAAAAGGGTAAAGCAATTATATTTACTCAAGAAGAGGCTTTTTCTATCGCTTGCAATGTTTTCAAGAAACAAATGCCTAACCAGAATTATAAAAAAAGTTTATATAGTAGCCCAATTCAAGGGGGTTCCAAGCAAAAGGGTAGCCATGAATTTTGGATTGTTATTCAGCCCAAAAATAATTATGACCTAAAAGCGATAAAGTCTCCTATACCTGTATTTTAGAACATTTAAAAAAAATAAAACTTTCCTCACAAAAGCCCTAAAAGATATCTTGAAACATCTTTTCTTCATTTATATTGTGTCCTCTTTGAATCTTTACTCCTGCCATCTAAAGGGTTTTTCATGATGAAGTTTAAATCACTTGCGTTATCTGCACTAGCTATATCAGCAGCACTATTTTCTGGTATCAGTACGGGCTTCTCTGCTCCTGAATCAACAGACCAAATAATCATTCCATTTAAAAGGTTTGGTTTAGATTGGAGAACAGAATTACCTGACAAAGTAAAAATACTAAGAATATGGTCGACTCTAGATAACGGTCATACTTGGAAGCAATACAGCGAAACAACTAATCCTACATCTCCAGCACCTGTTAAAGTTACTGAAGATGGGACTTATGGAATTTACACTCAAGCAATTGATATTTCAGACTTGGCAGAAGCTGCACCTGTACCGGGCACTCCACCAAAGATTTTTGTTGTTGTCGACACAAAAAAACCAGCTTTAGTTCTCGTAAATCCAAACACAGCTCAAGTTTATAGTAATAGTCAAGATTTGAGAGTCGAATGGAATGCATCGGATATTAATTTTGGCCCTACGCCAGTTAGCTTGTATTACTCAAAAGACGGTGGAGGCACTTGGAATGTTATCAAAAAAGGTTTACCTAATGCTGGCACATATGTCTGGAAAATCCCAGCAGAAAGCACTCAGTTTTATCGTGTAAAAATTGTTGCAGAAGATTTGGCTGGTAATGAGTCAGAAGATATTTCAGACACAAACTTTATAGTTGATGGAAAACCACCCGTCACAAGAGTAATGGGTCCACGCGATTCTAAATCACCTGTATTTGATGTTACTTACAGAGCTCAAGACTTGGGCGGAGCAGGTATTGCTAAAGTTCAAATTTACTTTCAAATGGGTGATAACAATGAGTGGCACTATTATGGTGAAGATAAAGACCTTAAATCTCCTTTCAGCTTTGAAGCTAAACAAGGTGGTCGTTATGGATTTAAATTAGTTGCGACTGACCGCGTAGGTAATAGTGAAAAAGTTCCTACTGCAACGACTAGACCAGACCTATGGTGTTTAATGGATTCAATGAAACCAGTCATTAAATTGACTTCTTTTAAAGGCACAAATTTAAAACCTCTTGGTAAGGGTAACAACGTTAAAATTACTTGGGAAGCAACTGATAACAACATGGCGCAACGCCCAATTTCAATTGAACTATCTCTCAATGACGGTGCGACTTGGACCAACATTGTTACAACTGATTTTCAGAATAGTGGAGTTTTCCCATGGACAGTACCTGACTTTAGAAAAGATGGAAAAGATCCTAGCAAATGTCGTTTAAAAATTACTGCACTCGACCTTCTAGGTAATAAAGGCGTCGATGTATCTGATATGTTTGCATTAGACAGTTATGCTCCAGTAACAACGCTTTCAATAAAAAGATGGCAAGGCGATGCTGAAGAAATGGAAAACAGTAGCATTAATAATAACATTAGATTGGCACCTACACACACAGCAAGAACACCTGAGAAAACAGTTAGTGAATATATTTCAGAAGCTGTTGCAGCATTAAACATTAATGATTATTTTACAGCAGAAAATATGGCTAAAAAAGCATTGGATATTGATGCAAATAACTATATGGTTCACGCTCTTTTTGGTCGTGTTTATTTAAAACAAGAGAAACGCGCAAAAGCAATCAATTCATATTCTCGTTCGATTGAGCTAAATAATAACTATCAAACAAGTCATATTGGTCTTGGTATCAGCTATTTTGAAACAGGTCGTGCAGTTGCTGCTGAGGATAATATGAAAGCTCGTACTTATTTCAAAAAAGCCGCTTTAGAATATGAAGCTGCAGTTGCCATCCTTCCTGATACTTGGGACGAACATTTTAACTTAGGTTATATCTATGCTCGCCTCCAACGTTATGAAGATGCAATAACTTATTTCAGCAAGGCTGTTCCATTAAGCGAAGATAATGGTGATGCATACTGGTTTTTAGGCCAGGTTTACGAAAAGCTAAATAATTTGCCTGAAGCATTGAAAAACTACGAGAGTTCTGTGAAAGCCTATAAAGATGGCTCAACAATCGAACAAAAAGCTAAGTTTAAAGTTCGTGACTTAAAAGCAAAAATGTCTAAATAGACAGAACTTTTAACCTCATTTAAAAAGCCCAATCTTTAGATTGGGCTTTTTTTTGCTTTACTTTTAAGAGTAAGTAGTTACGCCTTAGACCTAGTTGCAATAAAAAAAATCTAACTTCTCGTGCTCACTACTTTATTACGCTATGATAATTCTTTGTGCCAAAACGTCGGGTTAAAGCAGTACTTTAGGCTTCCCACCTCATAAGAACATGTGAGCCATCGCCTCAAAAAAGCAACTATAACCAAAGTAAAATAGTACTCTAGCCATTTGACTCAAGAGTAATTAAAAGCTTCTTTAAGAAATTTAAATATTCAGAAAAGCTCTAATGCTTTGGACAGCACCTTCAATACTTATCTCATTACTTTTAATCGTGATTTCAGGATTAATCGGTGCCTCATAAGGAGAATCTAAACCTGTAAAATGTTTAATCTTTCCTGCTTTTGCTTGTTTATAGAGCCCTTTTGGATCACGCTCAGCACATATTTCAAAAGGGCAATCGATAAAAACTTCTATAAAATCATTTTCGAGTAGAGAACGTGCGGACATTCGATCTTTTATAAAAGGACTTATAAATGAACATAATACAATTGTTCCTGAATCGACAAAAAGTTTACTAACCTCTCCTATCCTGCGTATATTTTCCTTGCGATCCTCATCAGAAAATGATAAGTCCTTACAAAGCCCGTGACGAATATTATCACCATCGAGTGTATATATATGCCGTTTATCTTTATGGAGAGTTTCTGCTAACGCTTGAGCAATAGTCGATTTTCCAGAACCACTCAGTCCGGTAAACCATAAACAGATACCTTTTTGGTTTAGAAGGCTTTCGTGATTTTCTCGTTTGATAACTGTTGGGTGCCAAACAATATTATCACTTTTACTCAAATTAATGTTTAGTTGAGTTTTTTATGTCGTCAAAAAGTTTAGCTACACATTCGTCTTCACTAAGTTCAGCTGTTTTCAAAACATATTCTGCATCCTTAGGTACTTCGTAAGGAGAGGTAATACCTGTAAAGTCTTGGATTTCCCCTTTCGCTACTTTAGCATACAATCCTTTTGGGTCTCGCTTTTTGCATGTTTCTATATCACAATCCACATATACCTCGATAAAGTCTTTCTCTGGAAATAATTCTCTAACAAACCTTCTATCTTTATCGTACGGAGAAATAAATGGACATAAAACGATACCGCCGACTTCATAGAAAAGTTTTGCTACTTCACCTACCCGACGAATATTTTCTCTTCGGTCCACTTCACTAAATCCTAAGTCACCACTTAACCCATGGCGAATATTATCACCATCTAGCATAACCGTTCGCAAACCGTGATCAAAAAGTTTTTTCTCTAGCGCGCGTGCAATAGTTGATTTTCCCGCAGCAGACAGCCCTGTAAACCATATTACTTTAGCCTTGTGACCATTGCGGTTCTCTCTATCACTCTTTGAAATACGCCCTTCTTCCCAATTAACATTATCAGATTGTCCGCGCTCGATATGATCTTGTGGAGTTTTTACAACTTCGTCACGAATCATACCTGCAGCAACTGTGATTTTTGTATCTGGGTCGATGAGGATAAAATTCCCGTTTTTACGATTATTTTTATAAGGATCAAAAAAGATTGGAGCAGCAGCCTGAATGCGAACTCTACCAATATCATTTAAACCAAAGTCATCTGTTTCCTGACGGTGAAGGGTATCCATATCTATTTTATAGGGCACTTCTTTAATAAACGCACGAACCTCACGTGTATTATGCCTTAGAATATAATGCTTACCGACGCTCAGTTTATCCTCTATCATCCAACAAAGCATGGCATCGAAATTTGGACTTACTTTAGGGAGATTATTTGAACGCACAATCATATCTCCACGACTAATATCGATTTCATCATTGAGAGTGAGCGTAATGGCCTGTGAAGCAAAAGCTTCATCTAGTTCACCATCATACGTTTCAATACTTTTAACTGTTGAGGTTTTACCTGATGGAAAAACCTTAATTTCTTCACCTTTCTTAATCGTGCCCGATTCGACTCTACCTGCGAAACCTCTAAAATTTAAATCTGGACGAATCACATATTGAACAGGAAACCGAAAGTCGACCAAATTTTGATCTGAAGCAATATAAACATTTTCTAGGTGCTGAAGAACAGTTGTTCCTTTAAACCATGGCATATTTTTGCTTTCATCCACTACATTGTCTCCATTGAGTGCAGAAATAGGAATGAAAGTTATATCCTGAATATTCAGTTTTTCTGCAAAGGATTTAAAAGTAGCGACAATATCATCGTAGACTTCTTCAGAGTATTCCTTTAGATCCATTTTATTAACGGCTACTAATAAGTGAGGGATACCTAATAGAGAAGCAATGAATGCATGACGTTTTGATTGAGTTTGCACTCCTAAGCGAGCATCTATCAAGATGATTGCCAAGTCGGCTGTTGATGCGCCTGTAACCATATTTCTAGTATACTGAACATGACCCGGTGTGTCGGCAATGATAAATTTTCTTTTAGGTGTAGCAAAGTAACGGTAAGCAACATCAATGGTGATTCCTTGCTCTCTTTCCGCGCGCAATCCATCGGTTAAGTGTGCTAAATCAATACCTACTTCACCTCTCAGTTTATTGCTTTTTTCTAGAGCTTCTAATTGGTCTTCAAAGATACTTTTGCAATCGTATAATAATCTCCCAATTAGCGTACTTTTTCCATCGTCAACACTACCACAAGTAGTGAAACGGAGTAACTCCATATCGAGGTAACTATCTTTAGTATTTTCAGTCATTAGAAGTATCCTTTTTTCTTACGATCTTCCATAGCTGCTTCAGAACGTTTATCGTCTGCCCGAGTTCCTCGTTCGGTTGTTCTTGCAGAAGCAACTTCATTGATTATATCGTGTAAACTCGCAGCAGGGGATTCAACAGCACCAGTACAGGTCATATCGCCAATTGTTCTAAAACGAATTATTTTCTTTTCCCATTTTTCTCCTTCGAGTAGAGATATATGTGGACATTTACCTAAATAAGAACCATCTCTATAAACAACCTCTCTTTCGTGTGAAAAATATATGTTCGGTAAATCGATGTTTTCTAAAAGTATGTATTGCCATATATCCATTTCTGTCCAATTTGAAATTGGAAAAACACGAAAATGTTCACCTTTATTTTTCATTCCGTTATATAGGTTCCAAAGTTCAGGTCGTTGGTTTTTGGGATCCCATTGTCCGAATTCATCTCTAAAAGAAAAGAAACGTTCTTTAGAGCGTGCTTTTTCTTCATCGCGTCGTGCTCCACCCATGGCAGCATCAAATTTATGTTCGGCTAGTGAATCTAATAAAGTAGTAATTTGTAAACCATTACGACTAGGGTTGGGTCCAGTTTCTTCTTGGCATCGACCAGAATCAATTGAATCTTGTACGCTACCGACAATGAGTTCTGCGTTTAATTCGGCTACTAACTTATCTCTAAACTGAATTGTTTCTTCGAAATTATGTCCTGTGTCTACATGTAGTAAAGGAAAAGGAAGCTTGCCCGGCGCGAATGCTTTTCTGGCCAAATGAGTCATCACGATTGAATCTTTACCACCAGAAAACAATAATACAGGGTTCTCAAATTGGGCGGCTACTTCACGAAGAACGTAAATCGACTCTGACTCGATTTCGCGTAAATGGTTTAGATGATATTGGCTCATTAAATATAAGTTATTTGGGATAGGGAATACTAAAAGTCTTCTGATATTGGCAATTGTAGCACTTTTAATTCATTCTTATTATTTTTTTTCGTAATCTGGTAAATAAGCAACATGATTTTTGTTTATTTGCCTTATTGTTGACTGCTTAGAGTGGTTACCACTATGAATGTGAACCAAATCTATATCGTTCGATGCTCGATGCCAATAATCTAGAATAGATCTAGTGCGAAGTTGCTGTGGACAACATTTAAAGAATTTCATAGAAAAATCTCTTATGGCAAAATTCGAAAGTTTCTCAAGTCCTTGTTCTTTTCTAGCATAGCTGGTTAATAAATAAGGGCTTAAAGAAGACCTTAACTTAACCCAGTCTTTCATCGCTTTGAGAACAGAAGGGTTTAAATGCAATAAACGACTTCTTTTTGTATTTCTTATTACGATTCCCTCAGATATAATATCTTCTAAGCGTATATTAGTAATTTCACTGCGCTTAAGCGCATTGCTAAGCAATAGTAAAGCTATAAACTTGTTGCGCGCGCGTAACGTAGGATCATAGATTTTTGAAATTTTATCTAATCCTTCAGTGATGGTTTCTATATCAACGATAGGGTTTTTTTGTGGCTTTTCTTCTGAAATTTTTATTTTTTGTGCTGGATTTATGCCTAAACACTCATTTTTAATCAACATTTTAAACATTGCATTTAAACACGATAACCGCTGATTTTTTGTACTAGTAGAAATATTTAAAGTTGGTCTACCTCTCTTATTTTTTCCAGAACAAGGGCTTAGGAAATTCAAAAAACTAATAATGTCTTTTTCTGAACAAATTGTGATTTTTTCTACTGATCCAATGAAATTAATAAAATCGCTTGTCGTTTTACCATAGCTTATGCTTGTATTCCTGCTATATGATTCAAGCCAAAATTGTATATGGTAAGAAACTCTATGCTCATTATGGGTCATAAAAGTCATAATAGTTATATTTATAATTAGTCAAAATGATAAATTTTTAATATTATAATTAGTCAAATAGTCAATTAAAATTAAATAATTACACTAAATTACTGTAAAATAAATAGTTATATTTTTGGCACAATATTTTCTATATTAATTATAATTATTTATTATTATGGAGAAAAACAATGACAACATTAGCACCATTTTTTAGCGGAAATAGACAGATCTGTAGAGATTTATTTGAACCCTTTCAGGAAAGTAGCGTTTTTAGCCCTGCAGTGAATGTAAGAGAAAAAGATTCTGAATACATCATCGAAGCTGAAATTCCAGGAGTGAAAGAAGAAGACATTCATATCAACTATAAAGATAATGTGCTAAAGCTTTCTGCTGTAACCAGTCAAGAAAGCAAGCCAGATAGTGGTGAGTATCACCGTTTTGAAAGGCGATATGGGTCATACGAGAGAAGTTTTAAATTTCCTGGAAGTTTAAATCCAGAAAATATTTCAGCAAAATACGAAAATGGAATTTTGATAATCACAGCTAAAAAACCTGAAGAAAGTAAAAGCAAAGAAATTCCTATTTCGAAATAATCCTCCAAGTTAATTACAAATAACTCTAGAGATTCAAACCTCTAGAGTTATTTTTTTGTAAAATAAAAAGAATTGTAAGAATAAACAAAAATTTAATCGCAAAATTATGCCTGTTTTTGTTAAATCGATCACTGTTTTTCCTATTAAGTCTCTCGATGGAGTATCAATAAAAGCTTCCGGTTTCACAAAAATGGGTGGTTTGAAAAATGATCGTGAATTTGCATTAGTCGATCGAGACAAAAAAATAATCAATGCAAAAAAATATGCATCAATTCAAAAGCTTCGCACATCCATTAACCTAGCAGAAAGAATCATTACAATCAGCACTTCAAATTTAAATAGTGAAAGTTTTGAATTGAATGAGAATAATAAACAACTCAATGAGTGGTTTAGTGATTACTTTTCAAAACCAGTCACTCTCATAAGTGATTCAGAAAATGGGTTTCCAGATGACAAAGAAGCTTTTGGACCTACAGTATGTT
>Ga0233432_10003806_pt1 | contig 13534 bp, 15 predicted proteins | sample SI_122_August201_6_FD_179870 | JGI IMG/M metagenome (GOLD analysis project Ga0233432, IMG submission 179870) | Seawater microbial communities from Saanich Inlet, British Columbia, Canada - SI_122_August2016_10_MG | ecosystem: Environmental > Aquatic > Marine > Inlet | place: Canada: British...
AATAATGAAATAAGAAGATAGCTACAAAAAAAGTTTATTTTATTAGACTTGTTAAGTCATGGTTAAATTTATTAAATCAATTCTTTCAAATAACTTTAAAGATAAATTAAAACTGGCTATCAGATTTTTTAATAATAATGTCCATCCCATAAAAATTTATAAAAATTTAACACTTTCATTTAACAAGAATTCACTTGAAGTGCTGATTTATCCAAAGATTTCTTCTTACGAAAAACTAAATGAGTTCTACTGGATGGTAACTTACTACCTTTATCCAATAAGAGAAAAGATAAATAATATTTATATCTATAGTGAATTGAAATTAGATAACTTAAATTTGAGTGAAAACCTATCAAATGAAATAAGAAATTTTAATGAATTGAAAGATAAGTTTCATACTATTGATAAAAAATCAATAAATAATAAATCATATAACGTAATTCTTATAAACGACCACATGAAAAAAGATTCTAAAACCTACAAATATGAAAGAAAGTATATGATTGATTTTAAAGAAAATAAAGAAGCGTCAGAAACGTTGATAAATATTTCACAGGACTTTATTGATAAAAAAGATGTGAATAAGGTATTAGAAAAAAGTGAGTTAAATTTAAAAAAGATTAATAATGAAATAAAGAAAAATAAAATTCTCTTATGTGGTTCAGGACCATCAATTGAGGGTTTTGATATAAATTTTGAAAATTATGACGTAATGATTTGTAATAGTATAGTAAAAAATAAGAATTTTTTAAATCAAGCTAAACCAAAATATTTAATGTTTGGAGATCCTATTTTTCATCCTGGTCCATCTAAATACGCCGAAAAATTTAGAGACGACGTTAGGTTTTTAATAGAAGAATACAATACTCAAATTTTCACACTTTCAAGAGACTATGCTATTTACAAAAATGTATTTGAAAATAAATATCTGAACAATTTCTCATTTGTTCCTATGAAAAAAACAAAGGAATATAATGGTAACTTATTAGAGAATTTTTATATAAAAGGCACTGGTAATATTTTAACTTTGCTTATGTTCCCGATTGCATATAGTTTGTATGATGAAATAGTGCTCGCAGGATTTGATGGAAGAAAAAAAGAAGAAAATTCATACTATTGGAAACATAGTAAAAAAAACCAATACGATGATCTATTAGAAGAAATAAAATTTATTCACTCAGGCTATTTCAAAAAAAATAACATTTTTTATGATCAATATTATGAAAATCACCTTGAAACTGTTAAAAATTGGATAGATTTATCAAATACTAGTAATAAAATTATAAAAAGCCTTACTCCTAGTAATATATTTTAACTTAATTCTTTTAAGTACTCTGTACCTCTCGGTAGCTTTTTCTTCTGATCTTTTTTTAAATTAGATTGAAAAATTTTTAAATCTTTTTTTCTATACTTTCTAATTTTTTCTGTATTTTTTACAAATACTTTTATATCTCTTAAACTTTTATTTATGTAGCCAAATAAATAAGCACTATTTGATAAATCATTGTCTTTACGGTTTAAGGTTCCACTAATAATACTTATAGTCTTTTTGATATATTTAGTTAAAAACTATTAAGAGTTGATGAAATATACTCTAATTGTTCATCCGTTAATTTTGTTGAAGATGGAAGCCATAAATATTTTTCGAAAGTATTTAATGATGAGGTAATGTCAACATTCGCATATTCTTCTAAAAAATTCTGCTTGTTTAGCGGTGGGTAAAGCATCCTAGACTCAATTTTTTTCGAAGAAAGGTAACTAATCAATTCTTCTATCTTTACTTCATTTAATTTAATAGTATAAAACCAGGGCAATTCGTATTCTGTAAATTCTACTATGTTAAATTTTTTTGAATCTAATGATTCTTTATAGTAATTTTGTATTGTCATTTTGCGATCAATAAAATGTTCTAGTTTAGAAAACTGTGAAATTCCAATAGTCGCTTGTATATCTGTAAATTTAAAATTTAACCCAAACCCTTCATGGAAATCAGATTTGTCTTTGGTTCTGTTAAAGGATTTCATTTGAACAAGAAAGTCATAAAAATCTTGATTATCAGTAAGAACCATGCCTCCCTGACCTGTGGTCATTATTTTGTGAGGAGTGAATGAAATTATACTTAGGTCTCCTAAAGATCCGCAAAAGGTATTCTCGTCATATTTTGACCCTAGAGCATGAGCTGAGTCTTCAATCATAAATATTTGTTTTTTCTTACAGTATTTTTTAATTTCTATAGCATTGCCAGATTTTCCATTTAAAGGTACATACATAATGGCCTTTATATCTTCAACTTCCTCTAAACTCTCTAGACTCATGCACATATCCTCATCTGTGTCAACAATTACTGGATTATGACCTGCCCACAAAATAGCATTTATAGTAGCTACCATAGTTATGTTTGGTACCGCTATTCGTGAACTTTTTTTTAAATTTAATGAAAGTACTGCAAGATAAAGAGCTATTGTGCCACTTGGGACAGCTACAGCAAACTTCATTCCAACATAACTAGCTATTTTTTGTTCAAAATCCTTAGTTACTTTATTTTCAGTTGCCCAACCACCCGAATTGAAATAACTTGTTATATACTCGGATTCCAAACTATCAAAATTTGGCTCAACTTGGTTAATCAATTACATCAATCCTTTTTCGATCAACTTCTGGTCCATAATAGGGTCCATTCTTTATTTCCAAAACTATAGAGTCTTCATTCATTATGTATTCATGGACACCATATATCTGAACAATCAGCTCACCTTCATTGATATCAACTTCATCTATAAAATTTCCTTCTTTAGTGAATATTCGACACTTAACACTGCCTTTATGTACTAGTACAACTTCTTGAGTTAGATTTGCAGGCTTGTCATGCTCCAAGTGATAATGTGGTGCTGTTGAAAAATTTTTTTTATAATTCCATGTTCCAAGTTGTATAAAATCTGAGTCATCAGATAAAAATTCTAGGCCTTCATTTACATCATTTAATGACCATACAAATGCATACAATTGATTTTCAAAATTTATTTCTTTTATTTTCACTATAAGTTATATTATAACTTCAGATTATATTATTAACACTCAGTCTAAATTGTCTACTTGCTCTAAAGCGTCTTCCCAGGAAGAAAACTTTATAGACTTATCGTCAATATAGGCAACTGCTCTTGGTTTTTCAGCAGTTACTTTAGATATAAATTGATCTAAATCATTATTTTCTAGCCATTCCCAAATCAATTGCTTACCAGACTTTCCATCTACAAAGCCCCTGTCGTGTCTTGCTTTAGCAGTATGAACTATAATCGTATATTTATTTGAAATTTTTTCTAAAGCTTCTCTAGTACCTTCGACTGGTTCATCATAAATGGTGCCATCAAAATAGCCTTTGTTATTTTTATGAATTACTCCATCAAAATCAATTGCAATATTTACTTGTTCATCTGGATAAGAATACTTTCTTTCTTTTGATGCACCTGACTGACGGTTTAGTTGCTCTAAATCTTTAGGTTTATTTTTGAATATAGGTGGAGTTGCTTTTCCTGATCCTTGTGTAAGTTGATACGTCAGAAGCAATGATAGGACTTCTGCTGTATGATAAAACTCCACTCCTTGCACTACCTCAGTTAAATTAGGTATCTTTACTTTAAATGGATAAGAAGTAATAACTCCAATCTGCATACCTTTTAAATTGCCATGTTCAAGAGCTCTAATTATATCTCCTGAAGTTCCCGATGATGAAATACCCAACACGAGTGATTTGTCTAACTGTTCTTCTGTGTATGAAACTGTTCTTTGTTGAAGCCATTGAACCATCCAGTCATCAAAACTTGTATCGTTGATTAAAGAAGTAGCAACTATAGCACTGCCAGGTGCTTGAGCATTTTTTGTACCATTAGACAGTCTTGAAATATCTGCCGATGCATGATCAGCAACTGCTAAATTGCCTCCATGTCCCAAGATAAAAATGTCACTACAGTGGTTAAATTTAGCCTGTAGTTCTTCCCATTCAGGTGTATCAGTAACTTTGTTAAAAACTTCACCTATATTTTCAAAATTTAATTTTTCCATATTTAAACTCTAGCTGTTTTTCTAATATAATTGTAATGGGAATAAGCTAGAAAAGCTTTTTAACTAATCCCTCTTTGAAGATAATTTCAGCCAACTCAAACTCCTCTAAAGTATTTATATCCATTGACTCAATAGCATTGAGATTTATAAATCCTGGATTGTCACCTATAAGAGCATTGTTCTTGAGCATAATTTCTCTATTAATTAATGAAACACCATAATTTAACATTTCTATGTCAGGAAGGTCTTGACTATTAGGAACGTTTCCTAAATCATAATTTAAAGGTTCATTATTAAGCCACAAATGACCTTTGATTAAATGTGTAGATGTCAAACTATCGAATTGTTCTGATTTATAATATTCTATAATTTCGTCATGCCGCGAGGAACTAATAAATGGTGAGCATACCGGAGCTAAAAAAACAGTATCTCCTTTAGTTGTTTCTGCAATATGCCCATGAAATTCTGAATTACTAGCTTCATTACTCGCAAAATAGGGTTCTCTTTTTTGAGTAGAAACATTAAATTTTTTACCAATATCTAACATTTCTTTGCTATCACTATTTACTATAATCTCATCAATTTGATCACAATTGGTTAAAACATTCAATTTGAGTTCTAATAAATTAGTGTTGTGAAATTTTCTAATATTTTTTTCGGGTACCCTTTGGGAACCAGCTCTTACAGCTACTACAGCAACTATTTTTTGTTGAGAATTAAATTTGACCACCATTAACGTCTATTACTGCTCCGTTAACATAATTTGATAATTCTGAACAAAGAAATATTACTGGCCCTACCTGATCTTCAACTGTAGCTAGTCTTCTAAGTGGAATTTCTGAACTAAGTTTTTCCTGTTGTTCCAAAGTCATTGAATTTTGTAGCATGTCAGTGAGGGTTTGTGATGGACATACACAATTCACATTTATATTCTTTGGACCAAGTTCATATGCAAGCTGTCTAGTAAAACCAATAATACCTGCTTTGGATGTTGTGTAATGAACACCGCTTACTAAGCTTCTATTCCTTCCTGCTATTGAGGAAAAATTTACTATTTTAGAACCACTTTCCATCTTTTCAATACACTGTTTAGTTATGTAAAAAATTGAATTTAAGTTTGTATTAATAACTTCTTGCCATTCATCTAAATCAATTTCTTGAATTTTTTTCGTATAGTTGATACTCGCAACATTGATTAAAAAATCAACTTTCTCTATATTTGATAAAAACTTATCTACTTTTTCAGTGTTATTGATATCAACACCATCTGTTCTTGACATTGATAAAACTTTTGAACCTAAGTTTTCGAACTCCTCTTTTATCCTTAGGCCAATTCCTTTAGAACCACCAACTACTATTGTTGTCTTATTTTTGAAATCAATCTTCATATATATGATCTACATCTGGTTTTGTAATTGCTAATCTTGCTGCGGGTTTGTCTCCAATTACGGTAATTTGATGCCAGGTTTTTTCTTTAACCACAACTATATCTCCTACAGATACCTCCTGCTCTTCACCATCTATAGACCATTTATATTCTCCTTCTAAAATTACCCAGCATTCATCTGCATCTGGATGATAATGCATCCTATTACCTTCTCCAGGGTTTTGCTTAATTATTACACCAGCAAATCTGCTGTTATAGACAACCCGCATGGCCCATGAATCGTTAAAACCAGTTTCGTTCTCTAAATGATTAATATTTGATTTTTTTAGATTTTCATATTTATGTCCTGGTTCTAATATAGAGTCTTTAATACCATCATCTTGTAAAACCTGTTTTACGTTATCATCTGATTTCATACTATAAGTATAATTTTTGACAAACTTATTTACATATAATTAAATATTTATTTAAAAATTATTTTTAATTAACTCCACAACAACAAATGATTCCCTCTCTCCTCTAATGCTTGGAAAATCAACTTGTTCCATGGAAAAGTTAAAACCTTCGAGTATCTTCTGGATACTTGATTCATCTAAAGCTAAAACCTCTTTGTAAACCTCCTGATTTTTATAATCAATACTTTTTACAGTAAAAATTGCTTTTCCATTTGGTTGAAGAAATGAGTATATTTTTTTAACTGTATTTTTATTAAAAGGATACTGTTGTCCAAAAACTCCTACACAGAAAAATATATCAATTTCACTTTTAATAGAATTTAGTGATCCCTTAATTGTTTCATATTCAATTTCAAGTTTATCTGCAACTCCAGAAGCTATTTTTAAGTTATATTTTGATATATCTACTAAATATATTTTATTATATAATTTTTGTAATTCAAGATACCTTCCAGTCCCACATCCAAAGTCAAGTAAAGTTAAATTCTTATTTGAGGGTAGAAATTTTTCAAAATACGATTAATGAAAGTTATATACTTCTAAATTATCATCGATGGCTAGTTGTGTTGCAGTTTCAATGCCATAAATCTTCTTTGCTCTAATAGTTGATAAAAATTTTGACTTAGTTTTAGAAATTATAATATAAATTAAATTGCTGGGTTTAAATATTTTTTTTAACTTGTAATAAGTAAGTCCAATAAGTTTTTTAATATATTTCATTAAAATTATTTATATTGCTCAATTAACTGTTTTGTAATAATAATTTTTTTGTCTACTACCTTCCAGTAATAATATGTAAAAAATTCATCAATTTCAGAGGGAAGCTCTTTATATAACTTTTTTTCTAAATAAAAGTAAATATTCAGTACTCCTTGTTCGTTAGTTTTTGTAATTGGATACTTTTTTACAAGATTAATAATTTCATCTTTTGTATTTTTATCAATTATATTTGTATCGAAATACATTACACCAGTCTGGAAATAATCTTGAACCCCTAATTTATACTTTTGTTCTAAATTTTCAAACAAAGGGTGGGTTTGGTCAAACTGTGTTTTTAAGTCTCTGTTGTAATCTGGATAAGCATCAGCTCTAGCCATGAAATGGTTTTGTGGTGAGACATCAAGAATTTTGTTAATATCGTAATGAATATTCATATTTATATCAAGATAAAATACATACTCCCAATTTTTAATATACTCATCAAACAAATGTAGTTTATGCCATTGAAACTTTTTAGTTTTATTTCTGTTTGGATCATCAAATGTTTGTAAATTATTTAATTCAAATTCTGTTTTTTGATCAAATTTGATTTTTTTAAATCTTGCAACTTTTACATTATGTTTTTTTCTAATTGATTTAATTAAAAAAGTAGGAGTAAGTTTTGATGTGATTACTAATACTTCTCCCTGATATTTCCCATTAACTCTTAATTGGTAATATAAATTATTAAAATTTTTATTTAAAAACTTAAAATCACTTACGACTACAACAACTTTTTGTGCGTCACTAGCATTCATAATTAAAGTTTAACTTAAATAATTAATACTAAATTTTATAAATTAATAATTGCCCTAGGTGATTTGGAACTACAAAATAACGCTTATCAGATTTAAGTTCATTTCCAAGTTTGGTGACCCCATCTGTAAACCAACCACCAAAATCATCAAGGATTACTAAAGCACCCTGAATTGTATTTGCAGATATAAACTCTAAGCTTTCTTTTGCAGATACGTAAGTGTCCACATCTATATGTGCGAATGAAACAGGCTTATCAAGCTTAACTTCCTTCATAGAATTTGGAAAAATTCCCTGAACTGTCTGTATTTTCTCACCTACAATACCCTCAATTTCATTAATATTGTTGGTATTTGTATCATCATATTCTTTGCCTTTAAAGAAACTATCTTTATCTGACGTGTTGACCACACCTGAGAAAGTATCACATGCATAGTAGTCAATATTTTTATTTTTATTTGATAAGATTACTAGCCCTGTTACGCCACCCTTCCAGCAACCAACTTCAATGAATGAAGTATCTGGTTTTAGGTATCTTTTTGACATATCATATAAGGTGTATAATCTAGATTTAGGATTTAATGTGTAGTGAGAGATTAAATCATAGTTTAAATTAAACTCTTCTTCTGTGTTCCAAGGTAAGTAAAAATATTCGAATATTTCAATTCCGTAATCTTTTCTATTTTCTTTATACCTTAAATTTATTTGGAAAAGTTTAAATAAAAATGAAGTTAAATACGCAAGCCTTTTTCTTGCTTTTATAACTTTTTTTAAATTAAACATAAGTGGTCACTGGCAGAATCGAACTACCACTTCATTTCTTAAAATTTAGAAGTAGACCACTTGACCTGATTTTTATTTTAACTTATTAATTAATAAAAACGATTAAATATATTTTAATTATTTAATTGCTATAAAAGTATATTCCCTCAGGTTTGTTTTTTTCAAATAGCTTTCTTACGTCTTGAATGTTCGAAGCAACAAGTAAAGGTGGGCCTGTGAAGTATCCAGGTTTAGGAGGGAAAATTTCTACCCAATATTTAAAATCAGAGTCATAATTTCGAATTCCAAGATTTTCTAGTTTTAGCTTTCCATAAAAGAATTTATTTTTTGGCTTGTTCTTTATTTCAGAAATTTCTTCGCCCCACATATTATTATGTGGAAAATAATCAGCGTCATGGACGCATACAATATTTGAAATTTCTTTAACAATATTTTTAACTTCTGTTCTACTCTCGAGTGGGCTTGAATCAATAAATGTTAAATCAATTTTTTCAATACTCTCTTTTTTTAAATAATCCTCAACTTCTAAGTAGGACTTCCCTTCAATAAAAATAAATTTAGAATTTGGATTACTGTATTTTCTAGAAATCTTTATAAACCATTTTTTATGATTTTCAAAACTCACCAATCTATAATTTGTATTTTTTAACTCTTTTACAAACAGACCTGTAGAGTGGTTACCTGAGCCTGCTTCAACAATTACTAATTTATCTGTGGTTAAAGTATCTAGTAAAAACTTTAGATACTTTTTGTGAGAACCCATTCCTCCATCAGGTAAATAGTAGAGTGGAAATCCCCAGTATTTAAATAAGGATAAAATTTTATGAATAGGTATAAGTATTAGTTTTTTCATTTATTTAATATTAATAAAAATTAAAAAAATTTGTCTCTGTTTATTTTTATAAAAGCTGGTTTAAATAAATTTAAATTCTATTTTATAGCATTAAAATTAATTTTTTAATTACTATAGGAAATATTATTACTAAAAAAAAAATTAATATAATCAATTTATTCAAAGAAGAAAAACTATATAGGTTTTTCTCTTATTCGCTCATATTTATTATACTTTTAAATTCTATTTTAAATCTTTTCTTTAACCGTAAAGAAGATGTTTTTAACAATATTAATTTTTATGATTTATTATCAGGACTTTTATTATTTATATATCTTTACGCGGTGGGAAATTTGTTTAAGTACACCCTTAAGTTTGAATCTGTATCATTAGGAATTACATTTTATTTATTTAGCTTTTTTATTTTTGATTCTATTGTTTTATTCTTTTATCAAAAATTATCATTTTCAGAAATTTTATTTACAGTAAATCTGCTGTGGTTTTTGTTTTTCGTTTTTAAGTTGAGAAATTTGAAAAATGTCTTATCAATAACAATTCCTTTTATTTCTCTACGAATATATTTTAATGAATTTAATTCAAAATTTACAATTAATAATAATATTCGAGGTGATGTCGAAGCTGTATTTTTTCAACAAGCAAAAAATATTTATGAAGGTAGCTATTTTAATTCAATCAATAATTATGTATTTGAGGGATATCCCCAATTTTTAAGCTATATTCAATCTATCTTTTTAGGCCTGAGTTCAAATATTACAACTTACAACTTTTTTAGCTTTACATCCCATATTGTTTTTTATTTATCTTTATTATTTTTTATAGAACTAAATATTTCTAATTTCCATAAATTTCTCTCAGTATCATTGTTTTCATCACTTTTGTTGAATAGTGAGTTTTTACAATTTTTGTTTACTGCTTCGTTAATGTCTGAGGGTTTAGTAAGTTTATTTACAGCAATCTTAACTATCGGTGTCATTAATAATATAAATAATTCTGAGGTGCTTGATTACAAAATATTTTTACTATTTGGGGTTATGTATTTTTCAAAACAATTCAACAGTTCACTGGTTTTGATAACAATATTATTTTTATTTTTCATCAAAGGAAGAAACAAAGTAGTTCTATTTGGATTTTCTGGGATTGTACTTAAAGAATTGTTATATCTCTTTGTATTTACAGAGGTAAACAAAGATCATCATATTGGGCAAATAGATGTGGTTGATACAATTTTTGATTTACTTCTTTTTAGAGACTTGCAAATTCAGAATATACTTTCCATATTGCAAAATTTGTGGATCGATAAACCAATAGTAATATTGTTTTTTGTTTTTTATTTCTCATATGTATATTCAAAAATATATATGAGAAGATTTGAATTACAAACTGACTTAATGTACCTTTTAATAAATCTAAATATAGTTTTTGTATTCTTAATTTATATATCAGTTTGGCAAAATATGGAGCTGGAATCGCCTATTAGGTATTTTATGAATTACCTTCACCTGCTTATAATTTCTATATTTCTTGTAATTGAAAAAACAAGAAATCAGGTTAGTAGTTACAAATAATTAGTTTTTTTTAACAACAAAAATAAAATTGTCATCTGTCATCTCAACTATTGTGGATTCAAAATCATTAGGCAGTAACTTGTTAACTATTTTCCAAGTATCAATAGTCCAAATACCTATATCCTCTATGACTAGATAGCCACCATTTGACAAATTACTTAATGAAAAAATTAATGTATTTAAATTTGATAGTTGGTAATGTAGTCCATCATCAATAATGAGATCAAATTTTTCATTTACTTCTTGCGTTATATTATCAAAACTAGAAAAATTAGTTTGATCAACATAAAATGTTCTAATTCGTTCTTCTTCAAATAAGATTTTTTCATCTACATCTGCTCCGTAAACAAAAGCTTTAGAAAAAGTATCCCTAAAAGCTTTTATCGAAGCCCCTGGCTTACCATTAACACCCATTGAACTAATAATTTTTGGATTGTTAGTTCCTAGTCCAACTTCAAGTATTTTGTAATCAGTATTGAGTTGTGAAAAAATGCAAGAATAAATAAAGTGGTAATTATTAGCTACTTTATCAGAGCCTCTTTTGTTAAAATTTTTTTCTAGTTCTCCCAGAATATCTTTTGAGTTTTTATTCAAATTATTCTTATAAAACTGCAAATAGGTAATAATTTCATTTTGATTGTTCAACTCAGCAATTTTAGAAATCGCAGGAATAGTTTCATTTATGTTTTTAACCACTAATGGAACAAATGTTTTATAATCCTGATTTCCATGAGGCTTGAAGGTACTAAAAGTTGTGAGAATATTAAGTTTTGTAGTACTCCTAGGACTATCCCAGGATGATTTATATAGACTTTTTATTTTATTTATAATTTTTGTAATATTGTTCATTTTAAATCTATTCAAAATTAACGAACGTTTTGTTTGTTAATTTTGATAAAAATCTTTATACCAAGAAATTGTTTTCGATATCCCATCTCCAAAATTTGTCAATGCAAATTTAGGATTATAAATTTTTGTAAATTTTTTGCTATCAATTTTTTGTTCAGGAATTTCATTTAAGTCATTATTTAGCACACAGGTTTAAGCGTTTCATCAAAATAAGAAGAAATATTTTCATATACTTCATTTACACTTAAAACATCTCCAGATCCAAGATTAAAAATATATTCTTCACCTCTATTTCTTGTCAACATAATTATGTATTCTATAAGATCTTCAACATAAATATATTCTCTAAGATATTTTCCATTACTTCTAAAAATAGGTGGTTTTTTTCTTATAAAGCTTTTGACAATATGAGGAATCAATCTGTCATAATTAAAGTCTGCGGGACCATATATATTACAGGATCTAAAAAGAGTAATATCTAAACCATAAATCTCTTTATAATTTTGTGCAATTAGGTCAGCAGAAATTTTAGAAATATCATAAGTAAAATTACTATAAAGTTTATGATCTTCACGGTAAGGTAGATTGTCAGAGATGCCATAAACTTTGTCGGTTGAAGCGTGTATAATTTTCGGGTTTATTTGCAGTTTTCTAATTGAATCAAATAGATTCAAACTTCCAAAGATATTTGATTTATAGGTATCTAATGGGTTATCTGCGCTTCTTAATACTTGGCTTTCAGCAGCTAAGTTAAATATAATGTCAGGATTTATTTCTTTCAAAATATTAATTAAATTTCTACTGTTTAGATTTAAATCAAAATTATCAACTTTTTCATAACTAAAAATTGTGTCTTTATTTAATTTTTTTTTGTCTATTGAAAAAACTGAATAATTCTTTTTTTGAGTAAGCTTATTTATTAGGTTTGTTCCTAAAAACCCTGAGCCTCCTGTAACAATAACTTTCATACCCAAAATGCTTTTTTATCTCGATATATTTGATTTATCTCTCTTAAGTCTCTCATATTATCAACTGGAAAGAATTCTCCATTATGTTTATATGCTGACAATTGAGAAGCTTTTAATAATCTACTCATTGTATCAACTTCAAAAATATCATCCTTCTCTAAATAATCTAAAAGATTTAAATTGCCATACATATAACCAATATTTATCCAACCTTTAAGCTTGGGTTTTTCTTGAAAATCTGTAACTTTATTATTTTTAATGTTTATTTCTCCAAACCTGGATGTTGGGTGACCAACTGAAATAGTGAGTGCAGTTTCACTTTTTTTATTAACTTTTTTCACCAAATCTAAATTCACATTAGAAAGACCGTCACCGTAAGTTATAAAAAAATCATCATCTAGATATTCTTTGATGGCATGTATTCTTCCACCAGTATTGGTTTTGACACCTGTGTTAATAACTTTAATTTCTGCACTTTTATATTTGTATGTATTTCTATTTAGTTTTCTATAGTTTTTTTCTAAATACGTTGAAATGTAAGAACTTTTGTATCCAGAACAAACAATAAAATTATCACAATTAAATTTTAAAAAATAGTCAACAATGTGAAGAAGTATTGGTTTTCTTCCAATATTAACCATGGGTTTTGGAATTTTATTAGTTTTTTCATGAAGCCTAGTTCCAAATCCCCCAGCAAGAATTACGATATTCATATTAACTTTCTATTACTATCAAATTAATAATAATGAGTAAAACTTTTTTCATTACTTATTTCTATTTATTTATTATTTTTTCTAATTCCTCGATATTTTCATAATATTCTAAAAATTTGTTACTAAGGTCGATATTTTCATCACATTCAATAAATCACAATGATTTTAAAAAAGGTATATATTTTACAAAAGAAGACTGCTGACATTATTTCTTTGTTCTGTATTCATTTATCTAAAACCTTTAAAATACTTTTATCAGAAAAGATATACAAATTTATAGGGCTTTAGCTGTTTCAGCTGTGATAGTGTATCATTTTAGCCCCGACCTCGCACCATTTGGATACTTAGGTGTAGATTTATTTTTTGTTATAAGTGGTTATTTAATTA